>Ga0157364_1003726_pt1 | contig 14902 bp, 11 predicted proteins | sample AttsexASBM2_FD_111476 | JGI IMG/M metagenome (GOLD analysis project Ga0157364, IMG submission 111476) | Fungus gardens microbial communities from leaf cutter ant in Ribeirão Preto, State of São Paulo, Brazil - Atta sexdens ASBM2 | ecosystem: Host-associated > Fungi > Mycelium > Unclassified ... | reverse complement strand
CGCAAACTGAAAAGGAGCTTGCAGAACAGCTTGGCGTTACGCAGCAAGCCATTTCCGTACGATTACATACGAATAAAGATTGAATTTTACAAAAAAAGCTCAGAACTTTTTGTACACCTAATACTATTGGTTTGACCTTAGATAACCTTGTCAAGATCAGAGCAAGGATACTTCAAATTTTTTAAGTTGAACTTTCCACTTTTCAATACATGTTCTCGTAGTATATCTCGAGAATTTTCCAAAACACTAGAATAAAATATTTTTTCATGAAATATTTTTTGAATTATAAGACTTGAAAGTTACAATATTGCATTAGTATTATTCAAGATGCCCAAACGATGACTTTTGAATATTGTTTAATATTATAACCTTGATAGCATTTGTTAAGATCAAGAACATTGAATATGGTTTTCCTTATTTTCATTTTTGTGAAATTAAAAATTCACTTTGAGACTGCGTTCAAGAATTACGTCTAGATAATTCTAGGATGCATTTTTGCTATAATATACGTAACATAATCTATAACTTACAATTAAAATTATTTGGGCATAATTCCTGAACACAGCCTTAAAAGATTCTTGCATAAGAAAAGATTCAATTCATCAACTTCATGACGCAACAGGTCAGTATTCGTAGTTGATTCTTACTATCTTAAGTACAATCTTAAGATGTCGTAAGTCAATCCAAGGACTGGATCTTAAGACATTATATTTAAAATAGTTTTAAAATAAAAACGGATTATGAATATCGCCATGTTTTGCGTTTTACAGTAGTCTTTGAAGCTCATGAATAGACAGAGAAGGCAGAGATTTAGAGAGAGACCGTCCAACTGCACACAATATGTTATCCCTTCTATTATCATGGAATACATGGTTTTCGGTAGATTAAAATCGTTTATTCTTTATTCCTAATTCCTTATTTCTTCTGTTATACGCAATAGAATGGTATAAAGAGAGTGGCGGTAATGCATATGCTTAATGCTGATTGGCTCTGCTATTAAGTATACTTACTGATAGTTAGAAAAAAGACAACATTAAAGAAAAAAAAGATTAAAATGAAGAATTACGTTGTATAGATATCCCAGATACACAAAATGGCGACTTCCGACTAATTGGTGTCACTCTTTATACCCATTTTACATCCCTATAAGCGCATAATATTATTTAATATTAATTAATATTTTAAGCATATTCTTAGAATATTAAACATTTCAAGAATATTTTACCAAAACTATAATATTAAATAATATCATTGAAATATTATTGGATAGTTATATGTTCACTCCTGATAATTATAATTATATTATTATTAAAAGTAATATTATTTAATGTTACTGTAATACTGTAATATTTAAACATAATTAAACATAATTAAAAAGTATTATAATAGCATTTACTTTAATTTGTAAAACTGTTACATCTGTTTAGAATAAATATACGTTTAAACTGAAAATGATTTTGGCAATTGTAATACTGGATATGTAAAATTACACCAAAACATTTTTTTTTAAGCATAAGATGTAGCGCAGACTGATAAAAATTTTTCGTTACTAGATGTGAATTCAAATTGCATTAAATTAAAAAAAAGTTAATATTTATAAATATTTTAATAATAATGGAGATATTAAGGATATAATACCAAGGATATTATGTAAGTGAAAATATAACCTCTATAGAATACTCTCGTAATATTAAAAATTATTATATAATATTTTCAAAATATTATAATAATTTATTTTAATTTTTTTTAATAATATCTATATCACATTCTAGGAATATTTTGCGTTTATAGGGATGTAATCCTTCCACCTTGACTCCTACTGACTATAGATTTGTTCGCATCGCATGTTCTAAATTAACTCAGAGAGCACTTGGACCACAGATAAGATGGCGGTTGGAGCAGTTGCATTCATGTGCTCCAATGTTTAATGACACGAACAGATTTAGGGCAAGTGAGCATGTTACCTAATCTAATCCGTGAGACTACTCGAACGGATCGGACATGTGCCTCGTTTCGTTTCGGGTATTTTGTGTTACCTCGATTATTTGAAAAGCATTTTTATACAAAATAAATGCGTTTTTAATAAATATAAAAATTATAAATTAAAATATCAAGGCTTTTTTAAAAAACGAGCAAATGTTTGTAATTAATTATAATAATAAAATTCGTTTTTTATTACATTCATATAATGCTATAAATTTCAAACGTTTCGACTTACAAAGTCTTTATCAGTGATAATAAAGAAAACGTATTTATGTAACTCCATCCAATGTCAACAAACTAACATATAATACATAATAAAAATTATCGCTCTAGACTAATCTTATTTAATTATTCCTGCGTTAAGATATTACGAATCGAAATAAGTATCAAGTCAGAAGTTTGAAAGTTTATAATTGTAAAATTGTGTTTAACTGATTCTTCGGTTATTATCGAGAATCAATTCAGTCAACAATTGAAATTTATAGCGTTATATGAATGTAATAAAAGATGAATTTTATTAGTTAACTACATTTGCTCGTTTTTTTAAAAAGCATTGACATTTTAATTTATTGCATTACATGAACTACTTTTCTATATAAAAGTTATATTATATTTTTATATTATATTATATTATATTTTATTGTATTAATATTATTTTATTTTATTTTATTTATTTATTTTATTATTTTATTTTATTAATATTATACTATATTGTTATATTATATTTTTATATTTATATTAAAAACGCATTTAATAAATGTGTTTTTATACAAAATGAATCTAAAATACTTTTTTCAATACAGAACGTTTTCAACCATTACGTATGCGTGCGTAACATGCCCCAATTGTACCACTTTCTGAGGCAAATGGAGCATACTCTTAATTGATCCATGGAGTATGCTCTAACGCGATATGAACATCTAGTCGCCATATTGATTCCGATGACGCGAACGTATTGGACATGTTGGAGCATGCGATGCGAACAAACCTAAGGACTAAACCTATGACACAAATAGCATTGATAATATGCTCTCCGAAACACAATCTATATATCAAAGTAGCGCATAGGTCCTCTATTTTTTATTTATTATACCTTATATCAATAAGGGGTTCCGCACAATAAAAGGAACAGGGAAGAGAGAATAAAAATTTCAACTTATCAGAAACTGTGTATTTCACAATATATGATTTCTAATAGGTTGAAATTCTTATTCTCTATTCTCTGCGGAGCCTCTTATACTAAGCGCTTATTGAACTGAGTCACAAATGGCGATCGAAATAGCCAATAGGAAGCCATTTCAACTCAGAGGCTCGACTCTGCATCTTCAAACAAGGTGAAAATTACAAAAGCGAGCAAATTTATTAAGTATTGACCAATGAAATAATTAGTATTCTGGTAAATTCAAGATACAGAATCGATTCCCAGATCGAAGGAATGTGCTACTTTGATATATAGAGCTTTACTGATTAGAGCTTCTAAATATTCGGATATTTAGATATTCGGATATCTAGATATTCGGATATCCGAAATTGATTCCGATCCGAGAACTCAAAACCATATTATTCGAATAATTCGGATATCCGAATTATTCGGATCCGCGAATCTGAATTTGGATCCGGATCTAAATTCAGATTCGGGTCTGAATTTGACTTCGGATTTAAATCCATGTCCAGAAAGAAAGAAAATATCGATGTATTTAATGAATTTTAACATAAGTTACTTTGTAAATAAAAATTGAATTTTGATTCACATATGTTGAAGAAAAATAAAATTAAAAAATATAAAATATATAATATAAAATATATAAATTCACAGAATTATACATTATATACAAGCACTTAAAATCCAGATAGACGGTTTAAGGCATTTGTTTTTATAGATTATGTTTCTCATATATACGTTCTATGAGATTTTTAATATTGTTTATAAATATAAATATTTAGAACAGACTCTCAATTTTAAAATAGTAATAACAAAGATGTACAAGGCTAATAAGAGAAATATTTGTATTTCACTTTTACATTCGAAAATAAGTGTATAATATAATGACTTTAATATGCATTCAGTCCGCACTAATGCATCCGAATTCGCTATAAGTTTGCTACGAACCGAATCTGAAAACTGGATCTGGATTCGACTTTTATTATTTAGTTCGAGATTCGGATATCTTAGGGTGCGTTCTGTTTTTTGCATGAAGCGCATGAGTATTTAGTGCATGGCATAGAGTGCAGGTACGTTCCGTTTCTCCAATACACTCCATGCAGTTTTAGTAACAGAATGGATTCGCAGTGAATTCATACAGTGAACATGGATGATAATTTAAAATTGACTGAATTACAAATGTATTCAATAATTACTGTTACATCTTCTTTTTTGACAAAAGAGAAGATTTATATTTTTCGAGCAGCACTTACAATCTTATTCTGCAGAAAAATAAAACGTTTTATTGTAAATGTCCAAAAAGGATGTTTAATATCTATTTCTAAAATATTAGAAATAGATATTAACAAAAATTTTACAGATTATTCTTACATATATTCAGACATTTATAACAAAATCCGAAATCGATTCACTGTGAAGTAACTTGAAGTTATAAGAGTTTAAAATATAAAGATTTTAAGGTTAGATTTGAGATACTGTCACTGTCAAAATTTTTCATTTTTTTCAGAAATAATTAACAATAGAAATTCAAAAATACATTTCTGCATTTTAGTTATGAATAAATGATAAGATTCTGTATATAATCTTTATTATTCAAATCATATGAAAACATATTCGTCAAAATCAAATTTCAGAAACTTTTTGCTACAATTACATACCAAACCTCCTTAAAGTCCGTTATTTTTACTTTCCTCTACCTATTTTGTAAGAATATGACTAATATAAACTTAACCTCTATCATAATCTACTATTTTATATTCAGGAATTTAACGATATGAAAAATAGCGGTAATATATCAATATATTAATTTTTCAGTATTATGTAAATCAAAGTATTTTATAAATCAGATTAAATACCGATATTTTATAGCGGTATACGCAAAACCGAGAGCCAAATACAAGTATTGGACTGGATTAAATGTATTCACCAAATTTTCATAATATCAGTATACTATCTTGATCAAAAAGTTCCCGGAATTCATTCAGAAAATTCAAAATACAAGTTTTATTCATCAAAAGTGATATTGTTCCCTTCAAAATACTCCCCATCGACTACAACGCATTTATGCCAGCGTTTGATCCAGCTCTCAAAACATTTCTGGAACTCTATTGTCGGTATAGCCATCAGAGCCGTCTTCGATTTTTCCATTACCTCTTTTCGGCTGTTAAAACGCGTTCCCCGTAATGGTTTTTTCATGCCACTCATAAACGGCTGTTTTCTTTAGAATATCACTGCCGAAACAGTTTCCCATTTCCAAGGTTTTCACACCATTGAATCCATTTTTAACGCAAAATTTAATACAAACTCGTTGTTGCAAATTCAACTCCATTTTTAAAACTGTAAAAAATCGAAAATACGTGTAGAGGTAGATGTACTCAAGACGGCGTAACTTTTACAAATGTCAAGCTAGGTGATAAAATTTGGGAATGTCAATGATAGATGTGGCAACCTAACCAAAAAAACAGAACTCAAATCAGCTGACTCAGAGTATCATTTGGTGGTAATTCCGGGAACTTTTTGATCAAGGTGGTTGGCATAATTTTTCGGTAATACCAGAATATTATACCGTATATAATATATGTATATGTGAAATATTAAATTAAAAAAATTTTTGAGTATTCTGAAGTAATCTTTGGATCTTCATCTTACTTATGTATCTTTAATGCATCTTACTTATGTCTCTTGCGTGATTTTGAGTACACTCGCTCCAGCCGAACCACCCATGACTTCAGTTTCGCGCTAAAATATATTGATTGCATAAGCTGCATGAACTGCCTCAGCTTGAGAGATGAAATACTTCATGCGGTCTCATGCACCGGAAGGGGCGAGGTCATGTAATTGGCAGTAGGTTGAATCATGCATCCAGCGAATGTGCATGAAGAGAAACGGAACGAACTTCTATCTTCTATGCGCATTATGTAAGAAATGGAACGCATCTTGAAAATTCGAATCTTCGAATAACTCGAATTTGAAGTATCACATTTATTCGTAATTCGGATATCCGGATAGCTTTAAATCCGAATCAATCTTGAAGCCCTATTATTGACTACTTTCACAAACACGCTCATTGGTCTTTGGAGTATTGCTGTGACAGATTTCCTAACCTGAATTAATATCTCGATTCGTAGGACAGAGCGCCGTTTTTTTTCTGTTAGATTTTTTCATTTTATGCAAAAAGCGTCGAATAAGTTTAATTTCATTGACTTTTATATGAAAGCTCGTCTTCTTCATAATTATCTGAACTTCATATGGAGTCTGCTGGTTTGTTAACGAAATCGGCCGATAAACGGTGATTATTGTTAAACGAATTTTCTATATATTTTTTTAATATCAATTTTACAATGTTTCTTCTTGTTAAGGAACATTCATGTCAAGGAGAATGTTTGTGAGATCTTGGAATTGGCTGGGATTAAAGAGTCTGATTTAAATATCATGACACAATCTCTATATTCCATACAAGATCATCAAGCCAATGATATGATATTGTTGGAAGTAGACGAGGAGATATTAAAGAGATTAAACCAGGGAGATACGTATGTCTTTTTCAAATTTTTGTGATTTTTATTTTATAAAATAGATCCTTGAAAATTGAGATCCTCTTTAAACATTAATATTGCAATTTTTATTCTGTAAAGTAATTATAAATAATATAATTTTGTAACTGTAGAATATCATTTCGTGGTAATAAACATGACAATGCTATGCTATGTACACAAATTTGTACCTATGAGGTCAGAGAGGCAGAGATATCCAATTCGTGGTTGTTGGTACCAAACCTAAAGCTGGGTAAGACAACAGATATCGAAGAAGTTACAGAAAGAACTATAGAAAGACATAATGTAAAGAAGATATTTAACTTATACTACGAGGTACTTGTAGTATTCTATAATATTTGAATGATGCGTAAAATGAATTGCAGAAAAAAATTAATAACCTTTCGTGTTCAAGGTGAAAGAAACCAAACCTGACCTGATATGTTTATCGAGTCTGCTTAAATCTTCTTCTTTCAATGGATTGGAATATGAATCTACTATAGATCGAAATGTATTATACAGTTGGGAAAGATTACAAAATGAGTTACAAGCTAGTGATCAAGAGTTAAAACAGGCCCTATCAGATTTCTTAATAGTTGAAATAGATGGTTTGTAATAAAAATCTCTTTATTATATTAGACCATATTCATTATAAATGATATCATCTAATTTAAATATCTTTTTATGTTAAGGTTATTTGCGTCTCATATCATTTGATATAGAAGCAAGAAGCTTAGATCTGATATTGGATTATTTTGAAAGACAGTCTTGGGAACTCGATGAAGTAGATAAAGAGAATATTTATGAATTTTTAAAGGAACTTATTTATGAACCAGTATTTGATGTTATATTCAAAAGGTATACAGAAGTAAGCACAAAGACAAAAGATGATGGAAGTCCATTATATAGGTATATATATATATATATATTATTAATATATTGTATAGTATTAATGTGAAAATTTTATAAGGAAGAATGTTTTTTAAATGTAATATCTTGAAAAGGTTTAACGAAGAAAAATGTTGTGCAGTGATAGCAAAAGTTCTTCTTGCTACTTCTCCTATTACCGAATATAAAGAATTCATGAAAACATGGAACATTGGAACTCCTGAAAGTATGTAATTAAGCTAGGAAATTGTAATGATATAGTTTTTTGAACTTACAATTTGTTTCAGAAATGCAACCAAGAGAAAGATATTTACATGGATCAGCCCTTATAATGTATAATATTTCAAAATTACAGAAAGAAGTCATATCTTGTCCAGAGGCAGACTTACCCAACAACATTCATGATAGACTTAATGAACTTTTTGAAATTAAAGCTAAATGGACTGTTGAAGAGATAACACCTTATATTATGTAAGTAAATAAAAGTACAAAGATATTATTAATTTAAATCTTATATAATTATTTTTTTTAGTCGTTTTACAAAAGGTATAACGAATGTTAATGCACTTTTAACAAAGTATGCCAGATGTTCGACAAAAAATGGAATAAAATATTACGGGTCAAAACATGGCAAGTGATATAGTGATTACATTTATGCATTTAATCGTTTTATAATAAATATTGATACATATACGTTCTTGATTTATCATACTGATGCTAGAACAATATTTCAGAATTATCTATAATGTTGAAACGATAAGTGTAATTTATTTAGTTAGTGATCATCATATATGTATAGTTTTACATTTACACAATTTATCTAAATAACTTTGAGACGAAATAAAATTTATATATATATATATTTTTTTTTCATTTATTACCTTACTGATGTAATAGTCTCATTATCAGTGGTATATATTATTATCACATATATATTATTATCATATATATATATTATTATCACTCATCAAATAACTATAATTTAAGAGCTGTAAGAATTTTTTTAGAAATTTTCAGAATTTTTTAATACCGTATTTTTTTACAATATGTTAGTAAAAATAAGAAAATGGAGTACTAAAAAGTTGATAAATTCTGAAAAAATTCTTAGAGCTCTATGAGAAGAAAATAAACAATTTTTGACTCTTGCAGTTTTTTTGTAAAATTGATATTTGAGTAAAAAAATTATTGAAGACTAATTTTCGGTAATTGTTAGCAATTAATATCTTGTTAACTGTTAGTGAAAATTGCAAAATGACAAGAAGACTTTTCTTTTCAGTCAGTCTATTCTACCCCCTGTATAAAAACTTTATCATTACTTTTAGAAATCCTGTTTACATATATACATATGAAAAGATGTCCAATAAATTACAATATTCTTTATATCCGTATCAGATTACAGATTGATAAGTATGATTGATGGTTGTCCAACTTTATTTCAACCAATTATGATTCGCTATATCATGATTAGTTGAAATAAAACTGGGCAATTGTCAATCGTGATCATTAATTCATAGTCTGATACGGGCATTACATTACCAGATAAACCAGGTGAAACCAGTTATGCAAAAATTATTGCACGACTTTAGAACGAAGTTTAATAGAAAAATTAGAAGTTTTAACAATAATTTCACAGGATGCAATGAAAATTATTTTAAATTAATAAAAAAATTGTTATTTATTAAAAATTTTTTATTAAAAATCTTTATTTTTATTTCGAATTTTATTACCGCTTATTTAAAAATAGAACAGGATATAAATTTTAGTTTACATCAAATATTTCTTCTACATACGTTGGCTACATTAAATAGATCTATTTCCTTCTTTGCAATTTGATTTCAAATTCAATCGTAATCAGTGATCTCGAAAACCATTATAGATATGAAATTTCGTAACTAAATTGAAAAACACTTTCAATTTTAGCCAGCTTTGGGGCTTTGAGACCATGCGATGATTCAACTAAAACAGAACAATTTAGAACGGTTTAATTACAAATTAATAAGATTATTGAGTGAATTGCTTATTAAGATGTTTACTTATAGCGAATTCGATTGGACGCACTCAGTGCGTACTGGTGCACATTAAAGCCGTCATACATAAAATAATGTAAAGATATATTTACATAAATACAGAAATTGATTAAATCCTGAAATACTCAATATTTTACTATTAGGTAAAATATGTATTTTACAATTCGAAATATTTGCATTTCACTTTTATACTCAAATTAAATCAGTGTACAACGGCTTTAATATGCACCAGTGCTTCCAATCGAATTCGTCATTAATTATTAATAGATACTACATTAGATATACTATATTACAGAATTTGACAAATTTCCAATAGTTTTATTTGACAGTATGTACTAGAATTGAAAAATTATATATAGATGAATTTGATTAAACATTAAAAAGAGCTTAATAAAGATCGAAATGTTTGTTTATGTAATGATAAGATTGTTTTAATTTAAAGTTTTTTACTCTTTAATTTCAAATTTATTTTATACGCATATATTAACTCATTTAAAAATATAAAAATATTTTATTTCTGATCAAATATCAATTGCTCATCATTCTTAACATTAGTGATTGTTAAACATTTATATCTTGTTTTAAATTTTCATGACATAATGTTTTTTGTAAATACTTACTTTTAATTAATCAAAATAAGCTCCACAATTTGAACAGCGTTTTGTTCTTAATAGCAGACAACAGATAATTCCGAGAGGAAAGAAAAAAATCGCACAAAACAAGCCAAGACATGTATAATCATCTTCCATTATTCCTATCTGTTTTAGGTTTAAATATTATTAACTTTCAATTTAAGCATAACCAAAACAGCGATAATATTTGAATAAAAAATTTGCATACTCTACATGCTGGACAGCCGCCAACTACAATAATTTCTGGAACAATGATTGCAGTGGAATGTGTAGAGCCATATGATGGAACATGGCTTCCTTGATAGCCAGGTTGATAGCCAGAATCGATGTTGTTAGGGTAATATCCAGGAGGTGGTTGCCATTGTGATGAATTCACTAGTATAATGATTTATTATAAATATATAATATGAGATAATATTAATATTTACAAGTAAATCACTGTCACTTTCTCTTCTTCTTTCTTCTCCACTTTTTTCTTATTTGAAAAAGCGCACGTTAATCTCGATAATCGATTGTTTATTAAAATACCAATCAGTTCTCTCACTGTTTTTACTTCGTGAATAGTACGACTCTCGGCTGAAGTATTAGGTATGGGAAAAAATTCGTGGCGTTTTTCCTGTTAGATGGCATTAAAAAAACGCCACGAACTTTTTCCCACACTTAATAATATTTTTCGTAATAAATTTATTTACAGTTTTTCAGCACATTATCCAGCAAACGAGAATGGATTAAAATGGATAAAAATTTTTTTAATGCGTACTTTAAATCCATAAACGGATTGAAATGGATTCGAGCTGATATTACTTTAATATTAAAAAAAAATATATTCATATTTGAGGGTTACAAATTTTATTCCTAAGACATTTATAATAATTATACCTGAAATTGGTACTTCAAATTGATATTAACAAACGCACTATTGCAGTGGGATTTGAACCTGGGACCTCTGGATTATGAATCTTCTATGTTACCACTTCTTCAATTGATAAATTATGTTATTCATTCTTTTCTTCAAGTACAGCTAAATTAGTAACAAAATTATATAGATATAATAAAAATATCATCATTTAACAGATATAATAAAGTATAAATGATTTACATTACTATGAGACAACATTGGGTAAGTGTCGGATAATCTGATCTCGCTTGGCCGATGTCGTACATCTTGATTAGCCTAATATTCGGACTGTGTTCGACTTAGTTTGCGAGTGTTCACATCAATCATTCATTTTACTTCTAATCAAAGAGAAACAAAAGAACATAGCTCAATTTTATAACTTTTTTCAATCTTGGTTGAATTAAAACGAAAAATTTTCTATTTATAATTTTGAATAATTTAGTAGCATTTAGTCCATTTTTCAATTGGTCCATTTTTAAATAAAAACTTTTTTTATTCAATTAGATTGAAAAACTGCATTTCATATTGAGACTATTGAAATGAGCAGTATTCACGTTGCATAGAAATTGCTGATATTATTTTTGAATTAAAAAAATTGTACTTCCTATTCACAATTCTAAATTGAGTAATATTCACAATGCACAGAAAATGCTAATATTATTTTCAGATTGAAAGGCATAGAGAGGCATGCTCTATGCAATTCCTATAAATGAATAAAAATGCATTCAAGATTGAAAAGGATTCATTTTAACATTCATGAATTTCTGAAAATCTGAATCCATTTTAATCCATTTCAATCCATTCTCCTGCTGGGTAACATTTTTCTAATAGAATACTTGATTAAGCATCAAATTATTAAAAATTGCTTGTCAATTTAATTCGTGATATTACAGTTTAATTGCATTCATAAGTCCGAAAAATCAATTCGGTGCACAGTTTGAATCACTACAAATATATATGCACATACAGGGGCCATTTAAAATTTGGAATTTAATTTGGCTCTAAAAAAAAACGCATGAATATTTTTCAAAGTTTATGGAAAGCTTTATTGGAAAGGTAGTACATTGCCATTTATCGAGGTCTTTATTCAAAATTCTTCTCAAAAAGTGCTTGAAATGTTCAAGTTTTGAGAACGATGACGAGTTGATGTTGATGGTTGTTCAAGCACACTCTGAGCAATAGCAGCAATAGCAGCAATGGTTTCGGTCCTTACTGGACTAGCACATGAACGAGTTGCTTTATCCAATAAGGATCCAGTTTGCCAAATTCGCTTCACAAATTGATCCACAAACTGTTGAAGGCATTTCTTTTCTACCAAATTTTCCACGTAAATTTCTTACAGTTTGAAGATTCACCACTTTAGAAGTAAGTTTTCAATATTTCCCAATTTTGTTCAAGCGTATAGCGACCCATTTCGTAAATATCAAACAAAAAACTGAATTTCTGATACATCATAAATGTTATTACGCCTTTCAAACTCAAAATAACTAGTAGTTGAAATTCCAAACGCTAGATGGTCCACCCTGTATAGTAAGTCTTCAATTATTTAAGCATAAAAAAGATTTACCATTACAGCCATTATTTTCCTATTTATTAAGTTTATAAATATACAGTCCAATAAGATTCTTATTGTTGAGAATGGTATGTCTTGGGAGATTCATCAGGTTCTATTCGAGTGTGGAGTTAATATACGAATTTTAAATTCTGACGCTGAAGATAGCTCGAAATTGAGTCGAAACATCCGCTTTTACGATACCAATATATAATTTTTTGGTTAATAATTAAATACTTTAGTGGATACTCTACGCATCAACAACTGCGTTTGATTCTAAAGACTAATTACTTACCTTTCTTATTTATTTGCTACATGACAATCTTGGTTTTTATTAAAATTTATTATGATATAATAAATACATACATACATAGATCTTGCACGAATGACTAGTCGTTTTTTTCATACAAGGTGTGTTGGTAAATACAATCATTCATAATAAATGTGGTAATGATATTAACATAAAGAAATATATGGCATGCTATTTTGCGTCTAAGTACAAATATTGTTGCATTTCATATTGTATATATTTAAAATTAATAATAACTTAAATATATATAAGTTTCTTTAATTCGAAAAATAATTTATAATTAATATAATATTTAGTGAAATATTTGCATGAATCGAATTATGAACAAAATGGACGCATCAAATATGCTGCTGCTAGAAATTTTGCTCGTTTTCGATTTTTTGTCTCTATTTTTCTTCTTTTTATTGATGTAAAACTTTTTCAATTATGCGCCTCATTATGCTATCTATTACATATTGTTTTCTCATTTTAATGTATTGTTATTTTATATACTTCAAATGTCTTCCATATTTTGTATTAAGTCTATTATAAGTGTGAGAAATTATCCCAACAAAGTCCTAAAGGATGTCCAAGGGACATCTACATCATAACAAGAACGTTCTGAAGACATTGTTCAGAGAACTGTATTCCGTGGAACTTATTTTAATAAATATACTTGAAATATTACCATTTTGATTTTACTTCTCTTTCATAGCATTATTTTTGGTTTTTAACATCTTTGTTTTGATATATTTGCGTAAAAACATTGAATTTTAATTTCATTTCTTTTTTGTGATATTATTTTTTATTCTTTTCATTATATTTACAAAATGGTTTTACATAAAGATAAAACTTATAACTTGATGCCTTTTTTTTACATTTTCAATATCTTTTCCAATGGATTACCTATACTATGGATTTTCAGTATTAGAAGTTATACTAGAAATACATTCCTAATAATAACATTAAAAGCAATGTTTAATTTAAATTCAGTAATTATTGCGTTTTGCTTCCTTCAAGTATATATTGATAAAACTAGACTCATTCGATATGTTTTTGCACAAAACAATTGAATCTGACAGAAACAGTCATCGCTCTGTCTAGGGCTGCGTTCGGAAACATCACCCGAGTATTAAATAAGAATAAGATGATGCACGAGCACCCGAATGATGTTTCCGAACGCTAAGGTGCATTTAATTGACGATTTTGAGATTTGGATTGCTAATAATGGCTCGAATTGAACTAAGAAACGTACGAACATTCTTGTCAATTTCATATAAGAAGGAATAAATATAATTTATTCTTTCTTTAGAAATTACCGAGCAGAAATCTGTATCCTCATTTTGCTTTATTTTGTTATTGCATGAGTTATTAGTTTCGAGAATGGAAAATTGGCCAACCAAATGAAATCGACAATTATTTACGCGGAAAGTTGCGGAAAGGAAAGAAGAGCATTTCTAGACAGTATAATTTAACCTAAAAATGACGCACCTGCTGGAGCTGTTGCGATAGAATTAGCATATGATGGTGGAGATGTTTCGGGCACTTTCAACGGTTGTGTCTCCATAATCAATTCGCTGTTTTCATTTGTTTTAATAAGTTCAATGCGTTATGTACATATGATCATTATCTTACCATAATCTGTGGTAAACATAAAAAGTATGTTCTGTCCCTGCAGTAAATTGCACTAGAACTCTCTTTCTCGCTTTCAACAAATATCAAACATATACCTTTCTCACTGTAAGTTTTAAAAATATAAGTGTACTAGTTCAGCCCATATATTATATGTAATACTCTTATATTGCTAACATCACTTAAAGGTGCATTTTCATGCTAACACTCGACCACAAATTTCTATTATAACACTAGACTATGAACTCCCCACTTTTCCTTATATAAAAGTGTCCTGTGCGCAGTGAATGCGCAATGGAAAATCGT
>Ga0157364_1003725_pt1 | contig 14903 bp, 11 predicted proteins | sample AttsexASBM2_FD_111476 | JGI IMG/M metagenome (GOLD analysis project Ga0157364, IMG submission 111476) | Fungus gardens microbial communities from leaf cutter ant in Ribeirão Preto, State of São Paulo, Brazil - Atta sexdens ASBM2 | ecosystem: Host-associated > Fungi > Mycelium > Unclassified ... | reverse complement strand
GTTCAAACCGAAAGACCCTAAGTTCAACAAGGGCAATGGTACTGATTTGTCCAAATCTGGAATAAAAGCTGATGTTTCCAGAATCTCTCCTCCTATTCCTCCAAGGCCAAGCAAGAAGTTTTTGGAGAAATCCAAATTCTACAAAGGCAAAGAAAAAGCTGACAATAGCCAATCAGGTACTCAAAGTGGTTGTTCATATGCTCAAGCATCAAGAATGAACATAAAGAATATCATGATGATTAAGAACAACTTCCCAAACCTCTCTACAAAGAAAATTGAAGAGGATCATAAAGTCGTTAATAAGACTAAGAAGAATAAACCAAGGCTTAAAGAAAACAAATCATATTTTTGATGAGCTCAAACAACTCAGAAAAATTCATGGTGTTATCCAATAAGCATGTAGCTAACATTAACAGAGCTCTCAAAGACATCAAATCAGATGTCATGACTGATTTCATTAGAGCAGATAGTAGAGGACTAATGATTACTATTAACAAAGTTGCCTCCACCTCATATCTCAACACCATAGAAAACTACATAAAGAATATTGATGTTGTTGATTCAAATAATGTCATGTCACCAAGACTGCCTCAGTCAAAGTTATACCTTAAGATCTTAGGTATTCCATATCTCATTGAGGACACAAATATTCTGATCACTACTGATGTTGTTGAAAGAATACCACAATCAACTCATATTTTCAATGATATTGTCCTTGTGTCTTGACCCAGTATCATCAAAGCCTCACTGAAATCAGATATGGCTGTTATATGGGTTAACATTTGGAATGCTCTAAGTGGTTCCAAAGCTAAAGGCCTCATCAATAGGTGTTTTAATATAAGAAGCCACATCATAACAATCTGAGATACAAATATGAACCCAGGTATACCCCAATGCAAGAATTGTTGGAAGTGGGATCATACAACATTTGCTTGCTGCATGCACAGGTCCAAATACATCAAATATAATAGACCTTATAAAGTAGATCATCATAGAGAAATAGCATGGTGTTACAAGACAAACTTCAAGATGAATCCACCAAGACTTGAAATTAAGAAAGGAAAATCTTGCCCTTATTCTTTCAAGTACATTAATTGCAAAGGTGAGCACTAGACTAACAGCAATCTGTATTCATTCTAGAAGCACAGATTCAACAAAGAATGGCACACAAAAAAATATCAAGAGTTCCATGAGAACAAGAACAAATCAATTTACTCATCTGTGGACAAGGCAAGTTCATAATTATTAGGAACTTCAAGATTTTTTTACAGAATGTTCAAAAGAACAGACTACTAACAGATATAATTTTAGAAAACAAAAAAGAGTGTGATATCACTTTTATTCAAGAACTGCCATGGTCCTTCATTTGAACCATTCCAAGTTAAACATTTGAGAAAAGGATAGCATTATCAATGTTTCTAATCATCCCTCATGAATAAATTTTTCAAGACATTCATCATATAATAATAAACATTCAAGAGTAATCACTTATATCAATGCTCAACTTACCCAACTACATTTCTCACTTAGAAAAGACATTATAAACTATAGGGATATTAATCTCATTTCATAACAATAAAATTATTTTCTTTATGTTATGGGATACTTTGGACATGAACAATTTTTATTTTCTTCTTCTTTTATTTTCTGACTTTATAGGGATTTTGTTTTCCTTTTTTTTCTTTTCTTTTGGACAATGAAGAGGTACATGACACTGCAGTCACATGACATGTCACATGATGTGATGTCATAGGCCTAGAATGTGGTAGAAGGATCTAGAAGATGACGTCAGGGCACATGTATACAACATGGTGATCTTGAGGCGAACATGAGAAAGAAGCATGGACATAAGAGCAGGGTTAATTATTAGTAGCACGAACCATGAGGACTTTATATAAATAGGACTCTAATTAAGAAGAGGCTTCTTGTTGAGTTCTCTTGTGAACTACCCACATTATATCCACTTTTGAGATTTACTTGCTTGTGTGATCATTTGTCATTGTGATAAGTGGTTGCCACAACACTTTATCATTAACATTTACTTAGATGAAAGTCAAACAGTCTTGAAATATCTAAGAATATTAAGGTTAACATTAACAATGTTCTTATTATGACAAGAGACTTTAATATCAGGGATAGTGATTGGAATCCATTGTATCCTCATTATTTAACACAATATTCTCATGAAAGTTGCAGATTCTTTCAATCTAAAACTTTTCTCCCCTATCAATCATGTTCTCAACTGATGTGTTGACAGGATGTGTTGACAATTCTAACAATTCAAATATAGTTATTGACCTCATGTTTATTTAAGCAAATTCTGCCAAAATCAACAATCATGTCAAGATTGAAGAATGTAGACTTAGTTTTTCTTCATTTTCTTCCTCATTTTATTTTCTGTTCAATTTATTTTCATTTTTCTATTTTTAGAACTCTGGGGCTAGGGTTAGAGGTGATCAGTCACACTGTCACATCAGTCACAGCTGATGGTATGGTCACAACAATAATCACAAGACTTGAAGAGAAGGGAGTAGAAGGTTCTGGAACAAAATGATGTTATACCACATGGACACCACATGTTGGCCTCATGCTTTACACATGGTCATTTAGGGTAGGCAGTACCTAGCACAGACCATTTGTAGGAGTAGGCTATTTTGTAAAGAGCTCTCTATTGAGTTCTCTTATGTTTCTCTAATATAAGAGTTGTTCTTTTATCCAACTCTAAGGATCTAAGATCATAACAAATCATTATATTTAACTGGAACTTTAATATCTATTAGATCATGCCTTTTTGACTATTGATATATCTATAAGTGAGGAGTTTATTCAAGATAAGCAATATACCATTATTAGGAATAGCAAAAAAAGAAGAGAAATTTGTCATCAATATTAAGAATACTATAGAAAACATTAATATGATTTAATTTGGTATAAATTTTCTAAAAATGTTAATATTACTAAATACTTCAAAGCATGGTGGAATGAGGAGTGCAATGCCAAACTTAATGCATACCAATTTTCTAAATCAATAAATGATTGGAAGAGTTTCAGGAAATCCATTAAAAAAACCAAATGTATCTTTTTTAATGAAAAAATATAAGAAATTGCATCAAAAAACAAAATACCATGAGATCTCATGAATTAGGTTAAGAAGTGCAAATTACTAGCCATTGAAGCTCTTTATCAAACATTCAATTCAGCCCAAGATAGTCAAATCAATCTGAGCCTTTTGGACAAAATACTCACAAAACCTATAGTAGAATAGCCTTCTTTCCAGAAGGAGGAATTCAGAAATGCTATCAAAAAATACAACAATTCATCTACTCTGGGACTTGATCACATTTCTTGGAGACATCTAAAAATTATTTTAGATGACAATAGATGTTTATCTAACATTGTAAACATTGCTAATATATGCATCAACCTCAGTTATTGACTAATACATTTCAAGAAATCTACTTCAATCATCATTTCCAAGCCTAATAAAGTGGCTCATGACTCACTGAAGATGTTCTAACCAATTATCCTTCTCAACACACTTGGAAAACTCATTAAAAAAGTCATTGGTGAAAGATTACAAAGTCAATCCATTTAATTGAATTTTGTTCATTCTAACCAACTGGGTAGATTGAAATAGTAATTGACTACTAATACAAGTATATTCCTTATACATCTCATTTACTCAGAATGGGTCAAAGGTCTTCAAACAAACACCTTAGCCTTTGATATAGCTCAATTCTTTCTATCACTTAATCATCAACTCCTCTCTTTAATTCTGAACAAAGCTGGTTTTGATTCAAAAATTTTAACTTTCTTTTCTAACTATTTAGTAGATAGGAAAACATAGTATATATGGAACAAGTTTGTCTCCATTTTTTTCAAAGCAGATATAGATGTGGAATAAGGATTTGCTCTTTACATTGCTTCTATTCTTGAAAAAGGTCTAAAAATCTTATTTCAAATATTCCCATTTCTTTTCTTTCTTTTGTGGATGATAGTCTTTTTATCTCACAGGAAAAAACCTATGAAAAATCAAACATATTTCTTTTCTGTAGTTACAACATTATATTTCCTTTCTTTGACCAATTTGGACTTATAATTGAATATGAAAAATCAGAAGTTTTTTATTTTTCCAGATTTATTAGGAACTTCAATTCCCCTCTCTTGAACCTTAGTTTATTAAGAGGTCCTATACTGCAACCCAAAGAAACTTGAAAATATCTCAGGTTTATTTTTGATAGAAAGCTATCCTTTAAACATCATATTTGTTCTTATGCCAACAAAGCTCTTTCAAATGTTAATGGTATGAAGATATTGAGCAATTTTATTAGGGGTTTGTTGCCCTCCCATAAACAACTCTTATATAGAACATTGTTATGATCTAAAGTCTTTAGAGTCAGACAATAGAACAACTCTTGTATTGAGTAACACAAGAGAACTCGATAGAGTTCCTAGTACAAAGTAGTCTACCTTATATACTACTACTCATAGTCCATGCTCACTACTGTGCACCCTACCCTAATGACCATGTGTATGACATGAGGCCAACATGTGTTGTCCATGCTGTATGACGTCACTTTATTCCAGAACCTTCTACTCCATTCTTCTAAGTCCCGTGATCAGTCTTGTGACTATGCCATTATCTTGTGACTGATGTGACAGCATGACTGATAAACCCTAACCCAAGTTGTTCTAAAAATAGAAAATGAAAAAATGAAAAATAAACTAAAAAAGAAAAGAGAAAATAAAAATGAAGTCCACTGTTAACGATCTTGACAAACATGTGTTTTGCCTATCATACTCTATGGTTTTTTTTTGTAATACTTTAAGAGTACCCCTCTATACCATCCTCTCAAGAAGCTTAGGAAAATGCCAAAAAGAGCCACTATATAGATTACTGGAGCTTTTTGCACTTCTCTCACATAGAGAATTGAGGCTATTACAGGTCTCATTCTTATACACCTTCATTTGAACAAGATTAGCAGTAGACAATAAGTAAGAATGACATCTTTACCAGCAAATCATGTGATAAATTCTCTAATGGAAATTTGACATTTAAAAAATTCAAGACTTTATTGTTTTTGATTGGAAAAATTGACTCCCAAATAATGACTTAAAGTCAAAAGCTTCATTATAGATGCTAACAATCATCTTAATAGAATTTTCCCTTCTTTTGATTCTCTTTATAAAGAACTTTCTTTTAGTTTTTGATTAGTGGACAATTTTCCTGATCAATTCTCTTTTCATATAGTGTAATCTCAAACATTATTATCAAGAATAACATTACTACATCAATATTACATGTCCATATGGGCCATAACATTCTTGCCAAAACCATCCATTATGCTATTAATGCTACATTAACTAAGGCAGAATTGTTCACTATTAGATATGGAATTAATCAAGCAGTTCAAGTGACTAAAGTTATGTGCATCATAATTATCACTGATGCTATTCATTTGGCTAGATGAATCTTTGACTTGTTGTCTCATCCTTATCAACTACAGTCCATTGTTATATCACAAGATCTTAGAGCATTCTTCAATAAAAACTCTCACAATTCTATTAATTTTTGGTATTGCTTGTTGTGGCAACTACTAGTCTAAGAATGACAAATAGCATACTATCCTATTTATATAATAGATACATGGTCTGTGCTAATGATAAATACACCTACTCTAATGTACATGCATTATTCATGAGTTCACCATACTGTTTCCACAAGGTAAACATTTTCTCTGATATTATTGTTCTAAACCCTTCTACCACATTTCAGACCTATGACTTCATATCATGTGAAACCTCATGTAACTGCAGTCATATACCTCTTCATTATCCAAGAAAAAAAAAATTGAAAATCAAATCAAAGAAAATAAAGAAAACAAAAATAAAATAAAAATAAAATATTAGAGTTCAAGCATACCATGACATTGCTCTAGTAACACCAAATAGACTTATAATTCAACTGTTAATAAAGAAACAAAACAGTTCAACTATATTCTGAACTTTTTATACAAATTATCATGAGATTTTAGCAAGACAGAAGAATATAATTCAATTATATGAAATTGGCAAATGATATTCTAAGCCTCAGATTTCAAGGAAAACTATTTTCTCAACTTATTAAACAACAATTATCTTTCTATTAAGCCCACTTACATAAAAGGTAGTATTTAGCTCAAATTACTTGGTCACTCAAACTCATTTTATGCAAGAGCAACTAGAGCTATCACTAATCATACTCCTATAGGTGAATATGGTTCGAGGTTTTTCCCTAAAGAAAACTTCAACTATCCATGTAGATTGTATCCAATCAAGTCAAGATATTATATTCTTCATGAATATAAAAGATTTAACAATTATTGGAATTCTAATAGGAAGTCCTTGAGCTATTTTGTTACATTTCTTGAATTTAATCCAAATGTCTTTTCCTTCCATAAAGAAATCACTTGACAGCAGTTTTACTGTTATTATCTTACATAGTTTAGAATAGTATCTCTTATATTTTCTCTCTAACTTTTCTTTTCTTTTTCTTTTCTCTATTTAAGTAGTTACATTATAGCTACCACAGTCTACCATCATATCCCATGTAATAAATTTTTGATTTTTTTTTAAAAAGAGAAAGCAAGAAGATGTTGTCTGTATACCTTCTTCTACTTGAATGTACTGTGGGTTTGTCTTTAGTATTTCTTATTGTAAGAAATATACTGAATAAAAACAAGAGAAACCACAACTATGCAGATAGTTATTACTATTACTTAGGTTATACCACAAATATATGAAAGAAAGTCATCTTCTTACTAAAATATCTAGTATACTATACTACTTGTACCATTTCCTTAATTGACCCTATCAATCTTGCTTATTTATGTTAATTATCTTTTTCTCTTTAGCATAATTCACCAAGCTTAAAAAATTTTTTTGAATGTTATGTCTTGTAGACATATATTATATATAACTTGTCAGAGTTGAAGACAGTAAACTTTATTTATTTTCAATTTCAATTTTTTTATTTTTTATTTTGGAAACTAAGGTTAGAATTCAGCATGATATTACAGGTCACTGTTACAAATTTGTCACATAGTATGACTCAGTGTCACAATAGAAAGCCATAAAAGGTTCTAAAAGAAATAATGTTATACAATATGTTTAATATATGTTAATCTTAAGATAGATATATAGTCATTTAGGGTAGGCTAAAGTAGTAGAGTACAGACTATTAGTCTTAGGTATGTAAGATAGATGATTCTGTTGCTTCAATAGCTAGCAATTTAAAATTTTTGACCCAGTTCATGAAGTTTCAAAGTCTTCTATTTTTTGATATGATTTCTTGAATTTTATTGCCAAAAAATAAGTATTTGGTCTTTTTAATGACTTCTTTGAAAACTTTCCAATCCTCAAGTGTCTTGGGGGATATGTATTTGGTCAGTTTATCTCAACATTCCTCATTCCACCATACTTTGGAATATTTATTAATATTTACATATCAAGAGAATTTATACTATATGGATTCAGAAATTCTTGTAATCTTGAACTATGGTTTCAAGAGATTCTTTGTCTGATATACTTGAGATATCAATATTTCTTATAGTATTCATAAACTCTGAAATAAAGATTACTTCTTCCTCACTGTTTCTGATAATGACATGTCTTTTTTCTTGAATAACTTCTTCCATAATAGATATATTAACTGTTAAAAGAGCATGATCCAATAGGTGTTGAGAATCTGGTAAAATAAAAACTAAGTTTGGTTAAAGAAATAAAAGATCAATAACAGAATTAGAATCATTATAATTATTGGCATTACAAGTGGGAACTTGATGAGTGGGAGAAGATAATTTAAGTTCAAAAGAATTAGCAATCTTTATAAGAGAATTGTTATAAAAAGAATAGAAGGAATATAAAGGATCCCAATCTCTATCTCTGATGTTTTAAAGTCTCTAGCCATAGTAAGGACATTTCTAATATTAGCCTCTATATTTTTGAGATAATTTAAGGCTAATTAATATTCATCAGAGTATACATTGATCATAAAGAATATACTGCCATTATTGGAAAAAACAATTGGTGTCTTTATAATCAAAAATATTTCTTTTAAGAGAGAAATGCATATAAGAAAGTCAAATGTTGATATACATTAAGACACTTGGATAATTTTTGACATTAGATGATTGTCTATAAAAAGTTAGCTAATCCAGATAATTAGAAGCATTTAAAAATTTGTCTCCTTCTTCACTAGTTAAACTTGGAATAGTTTGAATAAATCACAAAGGAGGTTCTTGGATGAAGAGGTTGTCAAATTCTTTATTGTTTTCAAGAATTATATTAGTATGAGTTTTGTTCTTGTAAACATTCTGCAAAAATAAGCAAAGATTTTTTAAAATTATCAACTTGCCTTGCCCACAGCTGAGTAAATTGATTTGTTTCTGTTTTCATGAAGCTCCTGATATTATTTGACATACCACTCCTTGTTAAAACAATATCTCTAGAAGAGACAGATGTTAAAATCAGCTTGATGGTCACTTTTGTAATTGGTGTATTTAAAACTATGAGAGCAAGATTCTCTCTGCTTAGTCTTAAGTTTTGGTGAATTCATTTTGAAATTTGCTTTGCAGCACCAAGCAAAATGCTGATGATGTTCAACTTTATGAAGACCATTGTATTTGATATACTTTGATTCATAAGCACAATATAAGATGGTAGTGTATCCCCATTTCCAACAATTTTTACATTGTGGAATATCTAGATTCATGTTTGTTCCATGAACTGTGGCAATATAACTTTTTATATTGGAGTATCTATTGATTAGACTCTTGGCTTTAATACCATTCTGAACATCCCAGATATTGACCTAAACAACTACTATATCAGATTTAGGTGACACTTTGATAACTCTTGGTTTTGATGTGAAAACAACATCATTGAAAATATGAGTGGATTTGATGATCTTCTCAGCTACATCAGAAGTAATAGAAACATTAGTATTCTTAATGAGATAAGAAATATCCAAAATCTTGAGATAAGACTTCAACTGAGAAAGTCTTGAAGCCATAATGTTTTTGAAATTGAAAGCATCAATGTTCTTGATGTACTTTTCAATAGTGCTCAGATCTAAGGGTGAGGCCACTTTGTTAGTTGTAATAGTAAGACTTCATTAATCTGCACAAATGAAATCAGCCACTATATCAGACTTAATCTTCTTTAAAGCCCTATTGATGTTAGATATATACTTATTGGACAATACTGTGAATTTAGCAGAATTGAACTGGTTTATGGGAACCAATACTTATCTTCAAAATGGACCCTTGAAAGTCATATTGATCTTAGGTCTTTCTTTTCTCCTTGATTTTGACAATTTCTTTGATATTTGAAGAGAATGCTTAAGCATACAATTATCCACTCTGTGCTTTAGTATTCTTGGCCATCTCTTTACATTTTCCTTTGTAGAACTTGGACTTCTCAAGAATCTTTTTACTAAGCCTTAGTAGGATAAGTGAAGGAACCCTAAAAATGTCTACTCTTTTTTTAGGATTATTGACTTTTCTCTTTTTGTTGATATTTTATTATAAAGTTTTTGGCATAAACTTTGTAGAAATACATTGTCAGAATGATCTATTGTTATCATTAGTCTTTAAGTTAGTCTATTCCAACTTGTAAATAGATGAGATAAAATCCTAAGCCATTTGTCTGAATCTTGCAATGGCAAGGATATCTTTCTTGGTTTGACTAAGAAGGGTTCTGCTTCTAATAAAATTAGCCATTCTAAAAAGATATGTTGAAATGTTGTTAGAGTCAATCATAACAAATTTATCAGTTCCAAATAAGAAAATCAAAAGTACAGTACCATTCCAAAAATTTGGTTTGCTTGGTTGATTTTCTATATATAGAATAGAAGAAGACTTTAGAACTTGTGAATGACACATGTCCATGTTCATATTATTGACACCCTTGCCATTAGGAATAGGTATGTTCTCTACACCTATAGCCTTATTGCAAGAAGTATTATCCTCTATCTCTGAATTAGTATAAGATAGTGTAAGTCTTTGTGAATTGTCAGTTTCCTATTCTTCAACTTGGTCAGTCCAAGAAGGGTTTTTGCTCTGGACTTTCATTCTTTCAATATAAGGAATAGAAGATACACTTAAGTATGCTAACTATTACAAAATGAACTACTTACTTGTTTGTGATATCTGAACCTTAGGTACACTCTCAGAGGTTTAGGAGTAATTCAGAAGTTTAATAATGATGACAATGATGATTAAGATCAATACAGATGTCAATGATAAATAATAAAAATTGATGTTGTTAAGTCTGAGATCTAATCCTTAGATACAGAAATATTTATACAAAATAGTGATGGTTTGTGTGCAAGCTGTTTCTATCACATGATCAAAACTTGTACCTAATGGGAGCTATTATCTGTCATAGCAGATGTCAGGCTAATTTTAGAAGGTAGCTAATTATGTTACTATATTGATATACTTATATCTCTATGAATACTGATCTTTATATAATATATGATATATCATTAGAAACTGTTTAATGAGCACTTTTCAATGCAAGTTCAATTGTGTGAATTTGTCCAGCTGTTCATGAGATATTAGCCAATGGAACTTTTATAGTTACTGATGGCCTGATATCTCAGTTTTTGTTGTTTATACATTCCACATATGTACAGATAACACTTACTTAGAGCTTTCCAGTACAACTTAGTTTGTAACACTGACATTGCTCTAGAGTTGTTAACACTAGTATTGGCTGACCTATTCCTAGAAGTGTTGATTTCCATATCCATGTTTATGTTGTATTGTTTCAATAGGTTAGAGAGGCCAGTTGATATTACTTGAACAATCCCAGAATTCAACCAAGTTTGATGAGTATTTATTGAAGAACAGTTGAAGGTCTTTCAAAATAGCAATCAATTGTTGTTGATAAGAATAGGTAGTTGAATCAAACATTTGATTTGCCATATGGATTAGGTCAGTGATGAAAATAATATGAGAGACCTCAGGGATTTTGACAGCTTGGTTAATACTACATCTGATAGCAAAGAGTTCAGGCTCAGAAGAGATCATGCCAATAGCATGATACAGAGTTTTCTTAACAGGATTGGAGTGCAAATAGATATATGTGATAGAGATGGCAACATTGTTTCTAATACTTGCATCTGAAATAACAACAACCAAATTGAGATACAATGACACATTAAGAACAATATCATTGAGATTATGAAGATGAGTGGATTTGGAACATTTATCTTTACAATTTGCTTGATGAAATGAAAAATGACTAGAAAAGATATCAACTAATCTAAACCCCAGAGAAGATTCACTATTAAGGGAGTTAAAGAAGGAAAAATACTGTTGAGACAATTATTATCATCAATGACAAAACTTCTAATAAATAGTCTTTACTTGGCAGTCATTTTTTCCAAGGAGAGATGATGATGATTAGAAATAGAAGAGTGTCTATTCTCAAGAGAGAATTTGATTGCATAGTTGGCAGAGAGAGTAGAGATTCTGGGTTAATGTCTACCACTGAGTTTTTGGAGATGTAAGTAAATAAGAATTCAGCCAGCAATGTCAGCCAGCAATGGCTTTGATTTCTAGAGTGGGAGAGATTCAAAATGTCTCTAAGATTCATAAGACTGCTCTGCACTATATTTTTCTGAGTTCCTTGAGAGTGTATAATAGTGGCACTTTATTGTGTGCCATAGAGAGAACTCATATAATGCAATAAGTAGTATACAAGTTCTATAAAGGAGATGTTTCTGGTAAGAAAAAAGACCTTAAGTATAATTTCTAAGCATTTTCATGCATTTGACTGTTGACAAAGCTTTGTTAGCATAGAACTTAATATACTGTCAAAAAGTTTTCTATCAAAAATAAAACCAAGATACTTTCAAGTGTTCTTAGGTTTGAGAATGAAGCCTCCAAATTGGCTAAGATCAATAGGTGAAGGATCAAAGATGTCATGGAATCTGGAAAAATGAAAGACTTCACATTTCCCATACTTGATAACTAGGCTGAACTGTTCAAATAAGAAGGAGATGATGTTATAACTACAAAAAAGAACTGAGTTCATCTTTTCAAAAGATTTCTCTTGAGAAATAAAAAGTCTATCATTTACAAAAGAAAGAAATGAAACTGGAATGTTTAGATTTTTAGTTTTTTTTTAAAGATATAAAAAAGAGAAGACAAATAAAGCACAGAAAGAATTGGAGAAAGAACGGACCCTTGTCCAACACCTATATCAAAACTAACTTTATCTAGAATGATGGGTAAGAGCCAATAGTTCAATGATGGGAAGAATTGCACAATATTAAAAGCAAGTATACTCATTTTTAGGTTCTTGACCTACCCTAATCAAACTGGATAGATAAGGAAGATACCTGCATCTGTAGTAAACCATTGTTTGAGTTTTCCTAATTGATTAGGATGGATGAAATAATTTGAAATTAAATGGAATTGGAGATATTCACTAATGACTTTTTCAATGAGTTTTCCAAGTGTATTCAATAAAACAATAGGACAGAACATTTTTGGTGAGTTATATTGGGCTTTGGGATGATGATGGAAGTCAAATTCTTAAAATAAGTAGGCCAATACTGATAATCAATACATATATTAGCAATGTTAACAATATTTTTGAAGTACTTCTTGTCATTGACTACAGCCTTAATATATTTTTATAAAATACAATCCAGTCTGGGGGTTGACAAATTACTGCATTTGTTGATTGCTTTCTTGAATTCTTCATTGTGTTATAGTGTGTTTGGATACTAATATTTTTCTTTTTCTTTTATCTATTTTTTTCTTCTTCTTGATTTAATATTTCTTTTCTTTTGATGATGAAGAGGCATGTGACTGCAGTCACATGACATATCACATTATATGAGGTCATATGCCTAGACTTTGGGAGAAAGGACTAGAAGGATGACATCAGGGCACATGTATATAGTATAGTGTCCTTATGGAAAACGAAAACATGAGATTGACATATAGACTACATATGGACATTAGGGTAGGGTTATTTATTGTTAGCATGGACCATGTATCTATAGTATAAATAGGATAGCAATACATCAGGGACTTCTTGTCAAATTCTCTTGTGATCACCACTTGATATCCTACTGAGAGATTTACTTATTGTGCTACTATTAATCTTTGTGATTAGTGGTTGCCACAACACATTGGAGAAGAGGAGCCAAGTGGAAGTATGTTTTAATAGGATTTCATTTAAGACTTTAGGGTTAATTTGTCAGTCTTGAGCTGAGCTGAAAGTCTGGTAAAGAGCCTACCAAAGATCATTAATTTTAATATATAGCTGTTCATTGAACTGGAGGGCTTCAATTGCCAGGAAATTTCACTTCTTGACCCAGTTTATGAGGTTCCAGAGTTGCTGGTTTTTGAAAGCAATTTCTTGAATTTTGTTGTTGAAAAAAACTTCTCTTAGTCTTTTTGACAGTTCTTCTAAATATATGCTAGTCTTCAATTAGTCTTCAATCAACCTTGAAAACCTATAACTTCTGAGTTTCATCTGGCATTCTTCATTCCACCAGTCTTTGGTTAATCTAGTGATCTTGATAATTCTCAAGTGTTTGTGTTATATCAATTCCAATATTTTTGCATAACTTTAAACAATGTTTTCTAGCATATCTTTGTCCATGATTATTGTTGTTTCAATCCTTCCTATAGCTTCTATGAGGTCAATGATGAATTTGCTTTCCTCTTCACTATTTTTGATGATAGTTTGTTGTTCTTCTTGGATAAACTCTTTATCAATAGAAATATTGATAGTTAATGGGGCATTATCTAAGAGGAGTTGAAGCTCAGTGTGCAAAATATGGTTATTAAGTTCACTAGAATAGAATTGTAAGAAGAATAAATTGATGACCAAGTTTGTGTTATTAGCATTGTCAGAAAATTGAGTAGGAACCTGTTAGTCATTAGAAGATAAACAAAAATTAAAAGAGTTTGCAATCTCAAGAAAATATCACTATAGATCAAATGGAAAGGATAAAGTGGGTTTCAGCTATTGTCTTTAATGTTAAAATCACCAGCCATAATTAAAACATTTTGAAGATTCACTTCAGTATTCTTAAGATACTTTAAAGCTAAATGATAATCATCAGAATAAACATTAATCATGAAGAAAATAGAACTATTATTGAAAAAAAAAGAAGTAAAAAATGTCTTTTGTCAAGATCATAGAAAGTGAACTTTGTTTCTTTTTATCTTCTTTCTCATTTTTATTTTATTTTTTATTTATTTTTCATATTTTCTATTTTTAGAACTCTGGGGTTAGGGATAAAAGTGACCAGTCACATCAGTCACATCTGATGGTGTGGTCACAACATTGATCACGGAACTCAAGAGAAGGAAGTAGAAGGTTCTGGAACAAAATGATGTTATACCACATGGACACCACATGTTGGCCTCATGCTTTACACATGGTCATTTAGAGTAGGCAGTACCTAGCACAGACCATTTGTAGGAGTAGACTATTTTGTAAAGAGCTCTTTATTAAGTTCTCTTGTGTTTCTCCAATACAAGAGTTGTTCTTTTACCTAACTCTGAGGGTTTAAGTTCATAACATCTTTGTGGTTAAAAATATCTTTTCTAGGAGAAAATCTCATATAGAAGAGGCATATGTTAATGTATGAAATGACTCAGAGATGATCATTGTTATTATTTGGTAAACTGAGAAAAGTGATCCAGTTTGAATAATTTGGGGTACCTATGACTTTATCTCTATCTTTGTTGTAAGAACTTGGAATAGAACAAATGAATGACCAAAGAGATTCTTAGATGAAAAGAATATCAAAATTTTTGTGAGTTTCAAGGATGTAATTCATGAGGGATCTGTTCTTTCAAATATTTTGTGAATATAATCATAGTGTT
>Ga0157364_1003724_pt1 | contig 14903 bp, 6 predicted proteins | sample AttsexASBM2_FD_111476 | JGI IMG/M metagenome (GOLD analysis project Ga0157364, IMG submission 111476) | Fungus gardens microbial communities from leaf cutter ant in Ribeirão Preto, State of São Paulo, Brazil - Atta sexdens ASBM2 | ecosystem: Host-associated > Fungi > Mycelium > Unclassified ... | reverse complement strand
GGCGACGAAAAATGGATTGTTTACAATAATGTCAGCCGAAAAAGAAGTTGGAGTAGGCGAGGTGAAGCACCGGAAAGGCAAGCAAAGGCGGAGATCCACCAAAAGAAAGAAGATAATGCTGTCAATATGGTGGGATTGGAAGGAATCAGTCTTCTATGAACTACTTCCAAAGAACAAAACGATTAATTCCGATGTCTACTGTGAGCAGCTGCAAAAATTAAGTGATGCCATCGCACAGAAATGTCCCGAGCTAATCAATCGTAAGGGTGTGATGTTTTACTATGACAATGCGAGACCACACACAAGTTTGATCACTCGGCAAAAATTGTTGCAACATGGTTGGAATGTGTTACCACATCCATGTATAGTCCAGACCTTGCACCATCAGACTTTCATCTCTTTCGCTCCTTGCAAAACTTTTTGAATGATAAAACGTTTGCTTCTGAAGATCTTATCAAACTAGACAAGTTTCTCGCAGAAAAGGATGGGAAGTTTTACGTAGTATTATGAAGTTGCCCGGGAGATGGTAAAAGGTCATCGAATAAAACGGTCAATATATCATTGATTAATGTTCATTACATATATTAAATAACACCTGAAAATCAAATGAAAAAAACGTAATGACTTTTTGAACAACCCAATATAAATATAAATGTATAAATATAAATTAAAAATATTGCACTGAAAAAGAGATCAATATGTTTAGAACTTACTTAATTTTTAAAATATGAATTTTGTAGATAGATTCTGTAGAAAGATATATCCAAACAGTGAAAAGGCTTCTTGTCAAAGCAAATGCTTATTGATAATAATAATGGAAATTGAAAACAGATATGTTTTCAATGTTGTTATATGATATATGATGGATAAAAGATCGACAAATTAATGTTGTGAAAATGAATCTAATAAGTAAAAATAAGAATTATCTGGTTTCAATGTCTTTCTGTAAATTAATTTCATTTTTTTATTTTATTATATATAATTTTATATTATATATAATTATATATAATCTATATTTTATTATATATTATATTATATATTATATATATTATTATATATATTTCTGAAATCAATCTTTTACTATAATTAGACTTCATCTCTAGAATCTTTATTTTAGACTGCATGTATGAGAATACAATCAATACTAGAAATTAAAATGTCTATAATGGTCAAGCTGGATCTTATTTAAATAATTCAATCTTGAATTACTATAAATACCATGTACTTGTATATATACTATATTGTAGCCTCAGTGGTCTAAAGATTACACTTAGGATGCTCATATGGAATATAGAGAGATCCGGGTTCGACTCTCAGTTGAGATAATATTTTTCGCAATAAATTTTTATTAACAGTTTTTCAACATATTAACATCTTTATAATGTCTGTGATGTCTGATTATAGCATCAAATTATTAGAATTGCTTGTCAATTTTTTCATTTTTAATTCGCAATTACTAGTAGTAGAGTAGTTTAATTGCGTTTATAATCTGAAAAAACAATTTAGCGCGCAGTTCGAAAAACTACACTATATATTATGATATATATGCAAGTACATATATGATATATATAATAATTCAATGAAGATCCAGCGTTATAGGCATTTTAATATCTAGAATTTTTGTGTTATCCCAATTAAATGAATGATTAAAATTTGAAATGTGTTCCGTAATTAATGAGTGACTAGATGCATCTAATATAATTATATATTGTTCTTATATAATAATATATATATATATATATATATATATATATATATATATATATATATATATATAATTTTAATTATAATTATAGATAATTTTGTATTGTTCTTTTATTTTCGTTTTTAATTGTTTCTTTGTTTTTTTCTTCTATATAAGACACTTCACAACTGTTGCAACACATCTTATAAACATATATATTATTATATTATTATATTTTTATATTTTTTAAATCAGATTTAGTTACATCTTTATGTACTTTAATAAAATTATTCAATTTATTTAAGTTTCTATAACTAATATTCTAATTTTTAAAAGTGACTTATCTAGACAAGCTATCGCTGCTTCTTCCATAACATTATGTATGTATGGGAGTACAAAATATTTTGTGTTACTATTAAAATCTGCATTAGAAGTATTCTCCTTATCATCTTTATTATCTTTTATTATCTTATATTATCTTTTGTATATTTAAATAAAACATTTTTGTTAATTGAGATTCAATCTCCGAAGACTTAATTTTTAATATTTTTTGTCTACTATAGTAGATATAATAGATATTGTCCAACCTTTTGTGGTTTCGTTGACTATGTTTCTATGTTCTATCCAATATTTAATTTTATTTTTTAATAATTTGTTAATAACTTTTTAATCTTATATAATTACTCTTAGTATTGTAATGGCTGAGGATGACTAAATAAAGTTGAAACGGTCCATTTATTAATTATTGTAAAAAAATTCTTACATCTTTTATAATATAGATTAATGTCTTTGTGAGTATATGTGTATGTATTCGTTATTTAGTTTGTTCCACTACGCCACTTATCATTAAAAAGGTTTTATTTTGATATTCATGTAAACGGGATTAAATTAGTTTTCTGTTATATCCGCTGTACATTGGTTAAGGTTGGCTAGCCTGATCGTCTCCTCATGCGACTCGGCTTTTTTATTCTTGCAATGGTTGCGCAAGTCAGTATCCACATGATAGAGTTCGGACATAACGACCAAGTTAATAAAGAATATTATATAGAAGTACCAGCGCTGTCTAAATTTATAACCCAACAATCTTAATAAATATTTATATCATATTATTTTTTAAGCTCGTGTCATATTATTTTTTTGATCTATCTTCCTATTTATTTGTATTTAATATTGCTTTTAAATGGGAATTTTTTTTTAAATAGTCTTTTGATTGATCTATCAATATTCCTGTAAGCTTTACAAATTTAAACAAATTTAAAAAGATTTTTATCTCTTTTTAAAAAGAGATAAAAAAAGGCGCCAAGTGTGCATGTTCTTCTCATTGTCAGAAGAACATGCACACTTACCATTACATAAATTATTATATATAAAATTATTATATAAATTATTATATATAAATTAAATTATTATGCGTGTATGTGTGCTCCTTGAAGACAAAGATGACTTCCTATTTCAAATCTATTCCAAACCTATTTTCCAAACTATGAAAAAATATAATAATTTTTTTCGAAAAATATGTGAAATCTTTAAATTATAAAAAAAAAATACATTTCGTTGAAAAATGTTATATAACAACTTTTAAACAAAAACATATGAAAATGAAAGCATCTAATTGAAATTAAAAAAATTTAAAAAACTTGGCACTGCTAGATCAAGCAAAGTTTGCTAGCGACGTCAAGTTTTTTTATATTAAAATTTTTTATTTCAATTAGATGCTCTTATTTTCATGTATTTTTGTTTAAAAGTAATTATGAGGTGATATATTGAGGTATCGAAAATAAAGCGTTACAAATTTTTATCTCGGAAACACATTAGAAAAGAAAAATTGTTTAGATAAAAGTTGTAGGGTTTGAAAAGATCTATTTACTGATCTTATCAGTTTGACTTTTGACGTTGCTAAGGTTAAGTCAAGGTCACGTTGATTTTTTTTAAATGGAACACCTTACATTTGATTTCAAAATCTAATAGCCGATGTCGACAGTTTCTCAAAATACTATAATAAAGTTATTTTTCATTCATTACTTCAAGTTATGAGCTTGAAGTTACTGTACCACCGACATTAGCATTATCCAAAGTGTCCGACGGCTAAAACTTCTTGAATGTTATTCAGGATCATGTCCTAAATATCATTTGACAAGATCAAAACCATTGGAGGATGTACCTCTTATTTTCATTTTTACGTAAAAATGAATTTTTAGTGCAAAAATGAAAATAAGAGGATCTCCTGCTTTAATCTTGACAAATGATATCTAGGATATGACCTTAAACAACATTCAAAAGATTTCAGATGTCGGTCGGACATCTTGGGTAATGCTGGTAACTTTCATGCATCATAACTTGAAAAGTACTTAATAAAAAATAACTTTATTATAGTGTTTTGGAAAACTCGATTATTAAATTCTGGAATCAAAAGTAGGATGTTCCGTTTTAAAAAATCGACGTGACCTTGATCTGATTTTGATAACGTCACCCAAAGTTAAACTGACAAGATCAATAAATAGATCTTTTTGAACTGTACAACTTTTGTTTGAACAATTTTTCTCAATAATGACATATTTCTGGGATAAAAATGTGTAACGCTTTATTTTGAACATTCGGTTTCAAACGAAATGTATTTTCTGTTTATAATTGATGCAATTTAAAGATTTCACATATTTTTCAAAAAAAATTATATACTTTCATAGTTTGGAAAATAGGTTTAGAATAGGAAGACTTTTTCTTCAAGAATCACATATACAAGCACATATAATAATTTATGTGACGATTTTTTTTGAGAGAAGCACGCACACTTAACGCCTTTTTTTCATCTTTTTTTAAAAAGATAAATTTATTATAATATGCATTTTGTAATACATATGTATTAACGAGAGATATTTTCACAATGACGAACACCTAAACACCTATTATGGCTTTTGAAATATGTTATTATTTGTAACAACTACATTATTAATATTATTGAATAGGAAATTATAATAAGAAATTTATCTTGATATTAAATCTTACTAATTTCATTTATCCGCGCAATGCGAATTAATAATTCGCATTAATAATTACTTATCGACTTAATATTGATAAATTTATTATTGATTAATTATTATCCTGCGAATTACCTGCGAATTTTCACTGTCGATATACAAGGAGAACATTTTTTTAAGCCGATGACATATCTGACATAAAAATTTGACACTTCAAATTTTGCATGATTTCGTATCACGATATCTTCATTTGTAGAACACATAGAAATAAACACTTATTATATAATTTGGAGCAAGCAGTCGATTGAGCTTACACTCAGTAATCGATCTATCCAGCCTTTATTAAAAAAAATTGATAATCTCGAATGCTAGCAACTCGCTAACTCGTGTAAAGAGGTCAGTCTCGTGCTACGCGTCCACTTGACTACCGTCTCTTGATAAAAATAAAGTTTTCAGAGGAAATTTGCAACATTAAGAGTACTCATTTGCGATAACACTTGACAACTGTCTGAAAAAATACATAAATACATAAAAAATACATAAATAATAATAAATTTATTGCATCGATTATTATAAGGTTAACTAAATTTTATAAAATTGTTCCGGAATAATTGTTAATTTGAATTCTCGGTGATAAGTAAACAGCTCATAGACACCGAGTCACCATTCAAAATATGCATATATCTCGCTCTTGCTCTAACGCTATCTTTCTCGGATAGCACGCGACCCCCCTTGCGCAAAAGTTAACGATCGCGCACACGTTCCGCATTCTGTGAAAGTTCAGTTTGCTTCCCGATCCCAATCAATACGGATCATCTATTATTATTCATTCATAACGCTTCTTACTCCGAATCTGGCGAACCATACCAACGTTTTATCGCATATTACTGTTGCATTTTTGTCACCTAATGTTCTTGGTATACGCGAGAGGTATTCAGTGCTCGAGAAGTACTTGAATTTCCGCAAGATTTGTCGATTTCGTTGCTGCTCACAATATACTTCCTTTCGAACGGCTGTGAGAAAATATCCGACGTCGTACTAAATGTGAATTACCTGTGCACGCATCTAACGTATTAATTATCAGATTATGAGTATCGCTTACCGCCCGCTTCAAACGAATCTTAATTCAACTCAATAATAAATTTTGAATTGTTACAACAAAGAGAGTCATCGTTATTACACGCCGCCTTGGCGAGCGAGCCTTCCATACAAAGTGACACCAATGTCACAAACACACACAACAAAAATGTTTCGAATTTTAGTCTCATATAATCTCAAAAAACTCTGTAAGTTATGCAAGTTAAGTTTCTTGTCGAAGCAATTTAAGTAAAATACTTTTATTTATATTTGAATACATTTTTTGGTATTCGTCGATAATTTGGATAATGAATGTTTTTTATTTTTGTCGTAAGTTAATCTGTCATAATTAGTATTCTCAATTTGTTTACTAATTGCAAGAGAACCAAATTGGTAATTTTTATCAGAATTTTACTCTGATATATTGATTATAAAGAAGGCATTCTTAATGTGATATTTGAATGGAATTCTGATAAAAAATACTAGTTTGACTTGCAATTAGTAAACAAATTGAGAGTTGACAATGATGTCGCGGAAACAGGTATCAAATTAATTTGATTACTGAATACAAATTAACTTACGACGAAAATAAAAAACGATTCATTATCCAACTTATCGGCGAATATAAAAAAATGTATTCAAATGTAAATAAAAGCGCATTATTTTAACTATTAACAACAAGAAATTTAAGGAAATTCTGGAGCGAATTTGATAGTACAGACTTTTTTTTAATTCCATAATAGTGACATCTTTTTAATTTTTTATATTTATCATATATCGTTGTCTCATTTAAATGCAATCTGTCTTTATCTAACATATTGTAACGCCATCTCTTGCAAGATCGAGTATCTACTTAGACATAGTTATTGCTTTGTACGAGTCATCGCTTATCATTCATATACACGTATATATAATTTGTAGATTGATATAAATCTTTCTTTTTAAGCTTTTCTTTTCATCTTATATTAGTTTTATAAACTCATTGTCAGTATTGTTTGTGCACGTAAAACGCTGGGTGCTGAACTGTCGTTTTGTCCATAGGAGCTATAAAACTTTTCTAATCATAATCTTGCTTCTTTAGATATTATTTCACTTTTTCCCGACTGACTTAGCAATGGAGAGCATAGAAAAAAGATGGCAATATATCGGCAATAACACAAAAATTACGAAAGATGAATTTTTAATTGTTAAATTAATTACATAGGCCGACAAAATTTAGGGGGTCTCGTGCTTTGAACTTTGAAAGATGATAGGATTTATCCATAGGATTTTGATGTTGAAAACGATTACGTTGTCCGTTTTTTCCATCACCCTCCATTTTTTAAATCGTAAAAACAGTTTTTTTCGGAAGTAACTTTTTTATTAATTTTTTCCGGTTAAACAAAATATGATACCGAGGTCTATTTTGCGGCATTTAACTTAGAAATGTTTCAATACTAAAAATATTTTTTCGTTGCTTCTAAAAATGTTTTATGCAGACCGTAAATAAAAAAATTTGGAAAAATCGTAAAAAACCGGAAAAAATTGACAAATTTTAAAATATAAAACCAAATAATTCGAAAGAAAAAAATCGTAAAAAATATCTGATAATTTGTATTTATACTGTATGTTTCTAGTTTAAATCCTTTTTGAAAAACTAATTTCCGATCATTTGTCAGAAGTTTTTGAATTTAAAGTGCCAAAGCAATCCGCGCGTCACCTGCAATGCGCGATATCCTCTCGAGTTTGACACATACCAAATATAAAAGCGTGTTGTGTAGTCTTTTTTGGTCACTGATTTCAAATCTGAAGCAAAAAATGTGCAATTCAAAATGGCGATTTCATATGGAGGATTTTAAAAAATTCATACATGAAAATCAATATCTGATGATCTTATAAGTCTCTGATTACTGTAATTACAATTGTTGAATTGAAAATGGCAGATTCAATGGCAATGAATATATAATATATGTAATGGAACGGTGATTTTATCAATTTCTTTATTATAATAAAGTGATATCTTCATGATACTGAATAATCATCATTCCGTGTACATTTATTTATTATATATCGCCATGGATCTGTTATTTTCAATTCAACAATTATAATTATAGAGACCTACAAGACCATCAGATATCGATTTTCGTCAGATATTTTTTACGATTTTTTCCTTTCGAATTATTTGGTTTTATATTTCAAAATGTTAATTTTTTCTGGTTTTTTACGATTTTTCCAAATTTTTTTTTTGTTTGCGATTTGCATAAAACATTTTTAGAAGCATCGAAAAAATATTTTTAGTATTATTGGAATTTTTCTAAGTTTAAATACTGCAAAACAGATTTCATCATCATTTTTTTATTTAAATAAAATTTTTTCATTTTATACAGTTAATTCTTTAATTTTTTGGGGTAACACTTAAATTAAACAAGGTAACGCAATTTTGTGATAATGTTTTGTATAATGTTTTGAAAGAGACTTAAATAACTATTACTTTAGTTGGAAAAGAAAATGTCTTTGAATAAATTGTAATATAATAATTTCATTTAAGAGGAATTTAAACCATTTGGATTAGGAATAGGAAGATCCTTCAATAAGATATATGTATACTTAAGTTTCATTATGTAAAAATTAAAAATAGTACTATTTGGATTAAGTAAATAATAAAGATAGAGTAATTATGGCGATGAGAGGAGCCAACCCCGATGACCTTGAGCTTGACATAATGTCAAAGTGTGAACATGTAAAGATAAGATAAATATAAATATAAGAAATCAAACGCTCCTAGGCAAGAAAAAAAATGAGGTAGAACTCGTTTCGCATGAAAAGTTGCTTTGCGGAAAATCAAAACTCATGTGTAACAGTACAATTATGGGAGTCTCCTTTGCCGGGGGGAGAGGAAAGTGAGAATCGAAGATGAAAGCCACTTAAAACTTGTTAGAGGTCTTTCAGGGTGATGACCTTGACAACATATGTCAAGGTCATCGGAGCTGGCTCCCTTCATCACCATAATTACTGATAAAATAATTGTATATCTGATTATTTGTATATTTGAACGAAATCCTATTCTAACATTGCACCAAGCTTGAAATCAGCTTCGTTAGAAGAGTATAAATGTTGAAATAATTAGACATTGTTTGCAAGGTAAAATATCATTCCACATTGAACCTCTTCTGACACAAAACATGTCACAAGACAACATAAGCTCATGAAAATTTGAGTAATTATTGGGATAACATAATTTTTATGGATTTCTTTTTAGACTTGGTTATCTATACAAAATATAATCAACGAGGATTATCTATATATAATAGGATTATCTAGATAATAAAGTGTCCACCAGTAAATAAATATTGGGAGTACAAATAAGTTTCCGCCATTTGCAAAAGACGGCGCCTCTAATAAATTATAAAATTGATGTAAAACGATATATCGTAAGATTGGACATCCGGCAACACCATAACCTTGAAATATTAGCGATTTTGTATCAGCATTATATATTTTTTTTTGTACGAAAATATCGAGTTTTGAGCCGAATAAGCGTCATTTGCGGGAACTTTTGATTTACTTCTTTAATTCGAAGAAATCTGCAGCTGAGGCTTATAGATTGCGTGTAGAAGCATATGGTGATGCTGCCTTAAGTGAGAGTTGTCGTGAGTGGTTTCAAAAGTTTAAGAACGGTGAATTTGACGTCGAAGACAAAGAACGTAGCGGAAAGCCGAAAGTACGAAGACGCGGAATTGGAAGCATTATTGGAGAATTCGAATATGAAGATTCGTGCCAAACACAAAAAGAACTTGCACTTACATTAGGAGTGACTCAACAAACAATTTCATATCGTTTGAAATCATTGGGAATGATTCAAAAGCAAGGGAATTGGGTTCGATATGAACTGAAGCCGAGAAACGTTGAACGCCGATTTTTCACATGTGAAATGCTGCTTGCCAGGCATAAACGAAAAAGTTTTTTGCATCATATAATCACTGTGATGAAAAATGGATCTATTACGATAACCCAAAGAAAAGGAAATCATGGGATCATCTGGCCATGCTTCAACATCGACAGCCAAGTCGAATATTCGTGGAAAAAAACTCATGTTATGTATTTGGTGGGATCAGCTTGGTATCGTGTATTATGAGTTGCTCAAACCGAACGAGACCATTACTGGGGTTTTCTACCGACACAGTTGATGAAATTGAGCCGAGCACTCAAGGAAAAACGCGCCCACTACTACTCCAGGCATGACAAAATTATTCTCCTGCATGATAATACTCGATCACATGTTGCGGCGCAGTCAAAACCTACTTAGAAACACTCAAATTGGAAGTTTTACCCCACCCGCCGTATTCTCCAGACATTGCTCCTTCCGATCACCACTTGTTCCGATCGATGACGCATGACCTGTCTGAGCAGCACTTCACATCATATGAAGATACCAAAAATTGTATCGATGATTAGATAGCCTCAAAAGATGAAGCATTCTTCCGACACATGCTACCAAAAAGATGGGAAAAAGTAGTGGCTAATGATGGCCATTACTTTGAATAAAACATTATATACCGTTCTTTCACAATAAATGCTTAATTTTTTATTAAAAACGGCGGAAACTTATTTGTATTCCCAATAGAAGTACAAAACTACAATTACAGAACTGCTAAACATCAACACTTAAGGTTGAGGTTTGGCAGTTTTTGTAAGCATGGTTTTGATTATCGCTATTTGTTTATTGATAATTTAAACGCGAAAAATGCTCAATATTTATCAAAAATGTTTATTGACATCTGTTAAGAAATTTTAAACTTTAATATTGAACTGTTTCTTCATGTTTCAAAATACATTTATTTTAGATTCTTTATTTGTTTTAATTCGTTTGCTTTAAAAAAGTCTGTGAAACAATGATTTCGTATTAATGGTGCTTGAGACCAAATATCGAGTTAATCAGTTTACAAAGTTCATTCTTATAATTAAATTCTTTTGAGATATATGAATATATCTTCATGTTACATACAAAAAAAAATTTTTACGTCAATCGATATTACGTGATAATTTTTTTCGGGTGCTGTAAATAATAAAAACTCTCAACGAAACTGTATTTAATACTGGGCTGAAGATTTCATAATCTACGCCGATCTTTCATATTTATGTTCATATGTGGTGTTTACGATTTCTTCTTTCTAGGCATTGTTTTGTCTTGATCTTATATTTTTTTTCCAATATGAAAATGATTGATGAAAATGACATAGTAATTCTCTTCCTTAAAGTAAGTGATTCTTGTTGTGGAATTTATAGAGCCTTACAACCTTTGTTCGAGCACAATTATTCGTTATATTTAACATCTCTTGCCAGAATTTTTTTTCTTTTCAGTCTTTTTCTTTCCATAATCAGTAACCTCAGTCGGTGCATATATTGTAGATAGATATATTGTAGATAGATTTTTTTGTTTCTTCCATTTAATTTTTTTATTGGACTTTGTATTTTGGTATAAGCCTCACATATAAAAACGCAAACCCGAATCAAATTCGATTTCTTTCTTTCTCTTTTCACTGGAGAACTTTTTCACTGGAGAATTTACATTATTGGTTTTTAATAGTGCAGATATGTTATTATTATTAAGCAGATATGTCGCTGCATATATTGCTTCACTTCACATTATTTTCTTTAAGTCAGAGTTGAAAAGCAGAGTTCTTATTTTTTTCTATCAGAAAAAAACTATGATTAGACCGCTCTTCTGTTGCGACGTATAGGAGATGGATAAAATTTACTTCATATCCTTTCTCTGTACACCAATTTTTTAGTTTTTCGTTTTTTGCCATTATTACATAATTTTGCACTACATATAGTGTAAATTTTGCCTTCATTTGTTTTATGAAAGTTCTTGCTGCAGTTTCTGTGACTTCAGATTTGCTTACAATAAGGTACACTGTCACAATCTTGAAAAATCAATCCAAAAAGGAATGAAATATCTAAGAAGCAAATTTTAAAAATAAGTTTTGTCCAAAATTAATAATTTTTAGAAAACAAAAAAGAAAGCCACAAAAAATTACGCGCCTTATAGAAAATAATAATTTGCCAATCAGTATGAAATGTTAAACAAAATTGCTAAACAATTGCTAAAAATGATAAACAAACGCATTTTGTTTATCTTTATAAAAAGAACATATGCATTTTGAATATTTAGACTTTTTTTAGCATATAAATTGATGGCGAGAAAATGCTTTCAAAACATAGAGTAGCTTAAAATATGAGTCTTTCAACACTATCATCTCTAATAACATTGCCATCTCTAATTAAAAAAATGAAATTTTGGACAAAACGCGTTTTGAAAGTCTGTTGCTCATTTTTTGCCGTTTCGTGTTAATGATGGACTAATTCACAGAGATTAATGTGCATTATGTTTTTCGCCTTTTTTTAAAACTGGAATTTCGTTTCTTCTAAATTAAAACTAATTTAAAATTGGAATATCATTTTTCCAGCTTGATTTATAATAGCGTTGAATTAAATCAAGGTTATTGTTAGTTGGTATATATTACATTTTTGAGGTCACATTCTTCATACTATATGTTACCAATCTCGTAGCCGTACATCGATTTGTTGTACTTATCTATGTCTATCTTTGTATTAATTTCCTTCACATTTTTTAATAAGATTTTTATCGTTTACTATGTGCGAAGTATGGCTAGAATTTATTATCCATTTGATTGTTTCTCTTTTTGTCAAAATAGAGACTTCGTTTTCTTCTGCCTTCGCGTCCTTCTGAAATAGTCTTTTTGTGAATGATTTGTCTTTTTTACATCCATTTGATTCTGTTGATTTACTGGATAACTCGTTGCTAGGTAACTAGTTTTATGATTTTTGTTATCCCTTAGCTGTGCTTTGGTTCTCTTAATGCATTATCTAATTTATTACACTTAAAGATTTTTTTCTCGAATTTTAAATGCCAGTGCTACTTCCTTCTTTGTGGTGTATTTTGTTTCTTCGTGAAGCAGTCTTACAATTAGATTTTCCAAGTTTCTTTCACTTGAACGATTCCGGTGGATTCTTATGCTATTATAATTTGGAAGAAAAATGACTTTGAAATGAGCACTGTCGTCGATATTTGTTTTTATCACTTTCAATCTATGTGCTTTTTAGAATTATATTATGATATCAACAATTCTATTGAAAGTGGCCACAAACCAAAATGGCAGATTATAATTTTGCTGCTCCGCTTGCTGAGTCTCTTTCGTACAAACTGAAGCTTGCATCACAGTCCATAGACTGTTTCACAATAATTATGCATCAATGGTCTCTGCTCAATCATAATTGTCTTCTGAGTTTGTTAATTTTTCTTTTACCATTTTGTTGTATGCTATTGTTTGGCGGTTACTTCTTCCGTTTATTGAATACTGCTAGAAATATTCAATTGTATATACTGTACAGAATGTGCACTATTAATTTAATTTTACACATTTTTACACACTATTGATTTGTCCTATTCAATGATTAATATGAGAGTAATGTAAATTATTAAATGTCTGCACAGTGGTTATTTCAATACTTCTTACTATTACATTCTAAAAGTTCACACTGATCAATAGTTTATTGTGTAGTGGAAACTACTTATTACTAGTTTTACAGTACTCAATGCAATAGTACTGAATGCTTATAATTATTGCTGTTGAATAATTACTATTAGCATTTTAATAGTTACTATTGGCATTCTCTTCTCTACTATTGACATTCTAATAGGTTTTTTCCTTACGGAACAACCTGGAAATAAAGATGGCTGCGTTAAAGGCCCGTCTACAATAGTCATAATATGTAAGAATAGAATAGAGAAAAATAAGGACTAGTTATATCGAGTATTCGATTGGTCAATTTTTTCTTCCCACCAGCCATGGCTATTGTAGATAGGTTTTTAGACTACAAGTAAAAATAGGCCCTTAAAAAATTTCCAACCTTTTTGTTCCTGTCTTCTCGGAGCAATAGGTCTATTCTTTATTTCTGTATTATCTGAACACACGGTGCAATAAATTGAATTTAAACAAATTTACGTTTGTTTTCGCTTTAACATTTCTTACACTGTCTGCGCCAGTTCTGACAGTGCAGGAATAAAGAACATAAGATCGACCCTATAATTTAAATTCTATTCAGGCCGAAGAAAGATCGGAGCAGTTACAGTGTGCACTAAGTTATATACCTACGCGCAAAATTGGTCTATTGCTTATAACTTTGTCAATTTTATGAATTTCGTTTTAAAATTTGCTATATATATTTTTAATGGCACATTCCATGGTGTGGAACGTATGCGCAATGCGGAATTGGCGGAACATTCATGACATTAGTTTGACTTGTTTTACGTTCGTTCCGATTTTGATCCAAGTTTTTATTTTATGCGCATACAATGTACGGAATGATATAGAATTGCAGGCATTGTGCGAAGAAGACAAAAATGTTGACTGTTCAGTCAAAAACCGTAAGAAAATTAAGTTATATTAAATGTATATATTAAATATATGTATTAAATATATTATTTTTGAAATTGTATTGCGTGCAATTCTGAATGCATATGACAAGGATTTCATACTATCCTCTGATGCCAGATAGCGCAATGTACGTGTAATTTGAAGCCGAGTGACAGCTATAGGTTCACAGAAATAATTTGCGAATAACATATTCTTTAGATGACTGGTTCAACAATGTTAATAATGCTTTAAATAATTTAGGTAGCATTCTAAATAATCCACATATTTTTTTCTATTTTCGATTAGTATTTTCTTTACAAAATTGTCACTCGCTCCTTGTAGTATTGTAATTTTCTTTCATCACTAACAATAAATATAGGTTCGTTTTTTATTTTTATTTCTTTCTGCAAGTTTATATAATACATATAATATAACTTTGCAATCTTGCGACACAGCTCCTTCTTTTTAAATATATAAATACTTTATTTTAACGAATTTAATAATCCGCAAATAATAAGAAACAAGTTTTCTGAATCCATATTCTTTTAAATATTAATAATTGCTTTATTTAAAATGCCGTTAATCGAATAAATTGTAGAGTTTTGCAGATTGGATTTCATGAATTTGGATTTTATGAATAAATATGTATATGTGTGTGTGTGTGTGTGTGTGTGCGTGCGTGCGTGCGTGCGTGCGTGCGTGCGTGCGTGCGTGCGTGCGTGCGCGCGCGCGCGCGTGTGTGTGTGT
>Ga0157364_1003723_pt1 | contig 14904 bp, 10 predicted proteins | sample AttsexASBM2_FD_111476 | JGI IMG/M metagenome (GOLD analysis project Ga0157364, IMG submission 111476) | Fungus gardens microbial communities from leaf cutter ant in Ribeirão Preto, State of São Paulo, Brazil - Atta sexdens ASBM2 | ecosystem: Host-associated > Fungi > Mycelium > Unclassified ... | reverse complement strand
TTCCTTTATCAGGGACCCAGACCTAAAGGCTCTCTCTCTCTCTCTCTCTCTCTCTCTCTCTCTCTCTCTCTCTCTCTCTCTCTCTCTCCCTTCTCTCTCCCCCCTTCTTCCCTCCCTCCTCCCCCTCTCTCTTGGTTCCGATTTAATAAAATATGAAATAAATGTTTCAGTTTCTGTTTTTTTTTTACTAGTAAAGAAAACCAAAATTGTAAAAATTACGGTTTTTTAACTTATTTATTCTTCAAATTTATTCTATTAAGGAGAGAGAGGGGGGAGAAAGAATTTGAATTTTCAAATGTACGGTCTAGTAAAATTCTTATTGTTCAAATTTTTAATCTTTTGTCATCAGTATTATTTAAATTGAAAAAATATTTATAATATTCTGCAAAGTAAAATATTTTTAAATTCTGAATAAAGTATATAAAAAAAATTTTTTATTTATTCATCAACTGAGCATAATTTAATGACCAATATTTATATTATATATAAGGGTATTTATTAAGTAATGATAAAACTCTCGCATAGGGATAAAGCGAACTACTGAGTCGAAAAGTCCTCTATTATTTCACAATTTTCATCAATAGTGAAAAAATTCTTAAAAAATTGTTCTCTGTGAGAAGAAAATAAATAATTTTTGTCTTTTGCTATTTTTCTGTAAATTTGATAATAATACTCAAATAAAAAATTATTGAAAACAAATATTTGATAATTTTTAGCTGATACTTTGTTAATTATTATTAACGAAAATTATAAAATTATAGAGAACTTTATTCGACTCAGTTTAGTCTGTTCTACCCCTATGTGAAAAATTTATCGTAATACTTTTCAAACACCTTATATAATCGATTCTTATATTTAAAACTCTCTTAAGTCTTAAGTCAGAACAAGCTTATCACAGAGCCACGTCTTATGACATTAAAATAATCTTAAAATATATTAAAATAGTCTATAAGAACGGACTGTTAATATAATTTACTGGTTATCTTGTTAAATTAATTTCTTTGTTAGTCTTATATATGTAAACAGAAGTACATACCTTCTGCCCAAGTGAAAACGCATAACCATCCTAGAAGGTAGATCACAGCAACTGTATTTGCTTTGTCCCACATGGCATTCGGACGAGTTTCAAATTCCGTTTATGAAAGTAAAATTACTGAAAATTAAATCATAATCATAATATAGAGAATATATTTTAAAAGATATGACATTTTGTTAACTTTACGGCCGGTATTCATAGTCGATTCTTATTTTAAGACCATCTTAGTGTCTTAAGATGCTAATGCGGTTTTCTGATTGATTCATCTTAAGATTGTATACTTAAGACGATCTTATGTATGTTTTCCAATTTATTAAACATAATTATTTATGATTTTGTGTGCGTGCGTGCATGTCTACATAGACATATAATATTTTTGTTTTGGAATCCTTGTACTTATTTTATTTCAAGTAGGATACAATCAAATATATATATAATTCTAATATGATATAAATTTGTCAAAAGCATTACTAAATAAACAAAAATTAAAAAAAATTTTTTTCACAGTTCAAAACAATAGAAAATTTGTTACGAATTTCAATGCTCCATCTTGAGAACCAAAGTTGAAAATCTTATATTACCGACAGAAGGTTAAAATCTTTTTTTATTTATATATTGAACCTGGATTATATTATATTAGAACATTTTACACTTTACACTTATTATATCACGAAAAAAGTAAAAATAAAAAATTGTTTGTTACTTGGTCCAAAAATCATTCTTGTTTAATATGTCATCGATTATATTTCCTAATCTTTATTCATGCGATAATTCGCCTAATTTAATAGCTTTAAAGAAAAATTTCAACAACTGATTTAAACATAAAAAACTCGATTAAATCAAATGAGACTTTTCTCAAATTTTTTTATCCTTATGCCAATTCGAGCTGATAATTGTGATCGCATAGGCGAAGAAAAATTTTACTTACCTTCTTAACGAAAAAGTCACGCTGCTTGTTTGTAATTGATGTTGTTGGATTTCGCTTTCTGTTTTTTAACTTCTACTTGTACTACTGTTGACTCTTTTATCAAAATCACTGTCGAAATTCGATGGCGGCGATGGCAACGATAGCCATAACGATGACTACGATGGCGAGAAAGTGCGACGATAGTGATACGCTACGATACGCCTGTCTCGTGAATGCGCAATGCAGACTAGAAACGCCGCGCCACGACGCGTAAAGGAAGTTGGAAAACCACCCTCCTTTCACCCTTTCATAAATGCTTCGCATGTTTATCAAGAACGCTTGATTGCCTTCTAATATAATCCAAGTTCTGAGCAAATGGAATTTTCATAATTTTATTACGCACAAGGATATAATAGATATTCTCTTCTCTTATTTTAGGCATGTTTCTAACTTCAACAACAGAACAAGAATAGTATTCAAAAATATTTTTAATATTTGGAAATAATGAAAAAAATTTTTAATAAGTAAATTTTTAATAAGTAAATATTGCATCTAGACTTCAGTATTTATATTTCTTTGCAATTGCTCTATTTTTGTCAATATATCTCAATAACTATAATTACAGATATTTTTTTTATCTTTTTCCATTATCTGCAAAGGTTTAAAATATTTTTTTAACTTATAGTATTTTCTTACAACTAATACTCGTGTATGATTATATATTATTTACCAATAATAGTAATTAATCATAATATTTAAAATAATATTTTATATACTATTTTGTTGTATATAAAATTGCATATATATATCTTGTATATATATATATAATCATATTTTTTTCAAATTATTTAAAGAATATTCTTATATCTTCTTATATCAACATCAAACTTTAATAATATATATAATAATATATAATTGTGTAATAATATAATACATATGTATATAATACACAGTGTATTTCAAATTTAAATGGTCAATTTTTCATGAGCATGTAGGGAATCGATAAATTAAGAAAAAAAAAGTTCTTTAGAGATATGCTCGTTTTTGTTTCATTTTGGAATATTATTGTTTTCAAAATACAATATTATTGTTTCGTGTACGACTTCAGCAACAATACTTCAGAGGCAATGCGAGAGTATGCGCGCCGATTTCCAACCAGAAGAGTGTCGGATCGGCAAGTCATTTATAGATTGACCAAATCAGTGTTTGGCTGCAACACGAGTTGCCCGAACAATATGTAATGTGTGCATTGCTATAGGCTAACATTTTGAATATCTGCATTAAGCAAGTGAATAAATAAGTGTGAATGAATAAGTAATTAATAAGTACAAAAATGAAAACTACGTTTTGTTCTTTTTGCTATTACCTTCGAAACAGAGAGCAAGAACGAGCATGTCTATATAGGATCTTTTTCTTAGTTTCTTAGTTGTCACACGCTCCCGAAGTTTGGCCATTTAAATTCGGGATATGTACATACACATACAAGGTAAAAATTTTCAAACGTAATGAGATAAATATCTTGAAAAATATAAAAGTTATAGGGAAAAATGCTTCAGACAATAGTTATATTATGCAAGAAAAGATTCAGTATCAACTTTACGACATGAAACAGGCCGGTATTCATAGTCGATTCTTACATTTATTAAGATTCTCTTAAGATGTAAGTCAATCTGATTGTATTAATACCTTAAGACATTATATTTAAGATAGTTCTAAATTAAAAACGATCTATCGGTTTACGGAATACTGCCCCATGTTTCGCGTTTCACAGTTGTAGCCCTTGAATCTCATGAACATCCATAGACAGAGAGGGTGGAGATTTAGGATGCGATTACATGTAGCGCGGTACGCGGTACAGAGACTAACTAGGTAACTACAGAGAGACAAGAAAATCAAAATGATATCAATTTGACATAGTAAAAACATGACATAAATTCGGTCAATATGACATTAAATTGACATTATTTTAATTTTCTGTTCTCCTTGAGAATGGTCGTAATTTGACTGATGACGTAACTTGTTAATAATTCTGATTGGTCGTTCGATCGTCACGTGATTATATTCTGCGCATAGGCATACTCTTGTCTTTATATCATGTTGCAATCGTTTCATATTATTCGTTTTATCGATATGATACAACGTCTTGGCGACCAAATCGCGAATTATCGTGCTACCCATTATCAAACATTTTCGCTAGTTATTTTTAACAATTAATAACTAAAGTTCGTCATTATATAAAATATATTCGCGCGCGCGAGTTGTTTTTAATAAACAAAAAAGTTGTTTTTATTAAATAAAAATTAATAGAATTGCAAAAGATGGAGAAAACGAAGAAAGTAGACAAATTATCATTGGATCCTCAACGAGAATTTTTGGACATGGATACAGACGATGAAGATTTTGATCGACAAGGTCTTTTTATCACAATTTGTTTTTTTCCAACATTTCTGATAATAGGTTTATTAATAAATTAATATAATTGTTAATTATATTAACAATATATACAAAAGAGTGTGCATACTTTCTAAATTGTTTCAGAAAGTCCCGAAACCGAAGAGGAGCAATCTTCTGAACCAATCAAACCAGTCTTTGATAAACAAGATTTAGATAAATTGGTTATTCTCCAAGTTTATAATATAGATACATTCTCATATACATATACATATCTAAATGTATATCATTTTTTTATTTTTCATAATTGATCTCTCATTTCATTCTTTTATAATTGCACAAAAATGTACTATCTTTACATTATATCTGATGTCAAATATATATATATATATATATAAAATTATTAACTAGAAAGAATATGATTAGCATTTTTAGAATATATATATATCAGTTAAAGCTTTCCAACAAACGTTTCTATATATAAACGATATATGTTACATTATTTTAGGTACAATATGTAAAAGATTTCACGATTCTTCCTAACATCAAGGACTCCGATTGGAAAGAAGATTGTTATACAATAATTCGCGAATATTTCGAAAATCCAGCTCACACATTATTATGTATATATTTTCAAGTTGATACACTGAAGGCACGATTAAGCATCTTGGATGATAATCAAAGCGATTTCATTTATTTTTTACGAATACCTTGGCACGTGTTTACAGTCGATAATTTTCATGCCACAGTTGTCTTCGGCAGCATCAATCGTAACGCAATAATGTGCGTGTTGAAAGTAATGGAAAATATGTATGTCTCCGTCGCACGTAATAGTAGCGAGTGGCCAGAGAGTATCTTTTTTTTTAATATTTAATAATGATAACTGCGTTTGATGACAATTTTATCGAGACACTTTTGGAAACTAAATATTAAAATTCTAAAAATAACAAATAATTGATATTATTAATCACAAATTCAAATTGCATCATTTTTCAAATCATATTTTTGAAATCATTGTTCTTTAGTTTAGAGAGTTTTTCAATGTCAATCTCATTAACATTTCCTTGTTTCAATGTCAATCTCACAAATATTTCCTTATCTCTTTAACGAACAGTTATCAGAAACAATTTGTTTTTCAATCTACACAATTTTCTAATGTGCTTAACTGAATGGGTTTACAAGCCGATGGGTTTAACCAAATTATATATACCGGGAGAAAATCTATCTGATATCGCGACACTGCAGAGAGATAAAAAGTCAAATTCATCCAACAATGAGACAAATGGTCTGCATATTTCTAAGGAATTGCAAGAGTCGGAAAAGGCATTGATTGATAGATTTGAAAAAATTGTACGATATTGGATCAAACAGATACGGCAAGTATTGACAAGTACATCCACAAGCAACAGTGGACGAACTGTATTCGATGAGTTGCAATATTGGACAACGAAATGTTAGTTTCGAGTGTTATTATATTTCATATTATTTAGTCATAAGCGATTAGCGTTCGTATTTATTACAATTTTTATTTTTGTCTCAAAAGAACATAAAATGTTTTATTTTCAGATTTTAATTTACGTTGTTTGCACGATCAATTATCAAATATGAAAATTCAATCGATATTGCATCTGTTAGAGAACGTTTGTTCGCCGAGCATAGATTCCTTTCAATTTTTAACGTTACAGCTTTGCGAAAGCTTAGAACAAGCTGCATCCAATATAATGTATCTGAATATTCTATCAGAGGCTTGTAAGAACCTGAAATGTCCAAGCGAGATTGAAAAGCCCATAATAAAAATATTGTTACTGATACTGTTCATCTGGACAGAATCCCCATTTTATAATATGTCGTATGCAATCTTTTATATTTATTTAATCTTTTATATTTATTATTTATAACATAAAAGTATTTAACTATTTGCAATCATAATTTTGATTTCTGACTTATTATTACACATATTTAAAATTATTACACATATTTAAGAAGTTTGATAACGAAACAGATTTACTTGTTTATTTTAGGAATAATATAGAAGTGCTTTGTGAATCTATAAGCATACAAATAGTACATCAATGTAAAAATTATGTCAATTTACAAGTAATATTAGAAAGCGATACAGAAAATGGAATAAATATACTTCGGAAGTGCATCTCTTGTTGTCAAATATATAAGACGATATATAACAAAGTATCTAAATTAAATATATGGCCAATTTTATCAAGCTTCCACCAAGCAAAATATTTCCTTAATAATCTTTACAAACATCTAAAAATAATTAATAAATTATCCAACGTTAGCAAATCTTAGTTGAAATAAATTGTATCCAAAAACTCACAAGTTTAATAAATAATTTTAAAAAAATTGATAATAGATAAAATTGGTTGTAATTTCTAGAACAGAATACGAGCATTTATTCTTTTTTGACAAAAATTTAATTGCAGGTTACAAAGATAACTGCGCTTATTAAATCGAATAGTAATTGGGATGTAAACGAACAATTAATATTTAATTACATTGATACATTTATGCAAAGATGTTATGATATAATTGAAATATGCAATACTTCAACAGTGTTTGGAAAGTAAGATGAAATATTTTGCATATATTTGAATATGTATAACCAGAAAAAATTCTGCGCGCGCGCGCGCGCGCACGCACAATTGTAATATACACAATTTTTGTAGGTGTACTAATGTGGGAATGATTGGCGGGCCAAATGGTATTAAATATGACGCTTGTTGTCGCCAAATAGAGAATTTATTTTCTGAGATTCTCGATGAAATAAAATTGATCCGCCATGAAATTTTAGACGTTACAAAATTTTCGTGGCTAGAGAACATGTTGAACTTTAGGAACTTTGTGATGGAATTAGAGAACATGATAAAAAATTTGATCGACTGCATATTTGATGAGATTAAAAATGTTGAAGAAGGTATTGAGGCAATTTATGCTTTACAACGCTTTAAACATAGAGAATCGTTGCGAGATTTATTATCAAGGAAATGGGTGCAGGTGAGAAAGAAACGCAAGAAAAACAAATTTTTACACAAAAGATAAAAATAAAGATTCAAACTTGTGTGTGTGTGTGTGTGTGTGTGTGTGTGTTATTATATGCTAAAATGTATATAAAAATGTAATAATGTAATAATAGGTATTTAATCAAGCAAGTTTGAGAATATAAAATTTTTCTTTAATTAGTAAGAGTGTATTTCGTCAGGTTTGGGAAATGTTTGATAAAGAAATTGAAAATTGTAATTATAATATGATTTTATGTGAATCGTATTATACTCCGTTTCAATGTTACTCAAAAGATGTAATTATGCTGTGCATTAAACAATATTTAGAACGATTATTTCATATCATGATTGATTCGTCCGATTGGATAGGAGATTGTGCAGCTGAGACGTAAGCAAAGTTTCTCTACTAAGTTAATGTTCTTTTTATCTGCTCACATAATCAATATATTTTTATCTAATTTAAAAGATATAGAATACTTCTGGTTTTTATTAAGCTATTTTATTAGATAAAAAGATTTAGAATCATTTTCTTTGTATGATCTTTATATATTTTACTGTTATATATTTTACTGTTAAATTAATTTTATTATATGCAATATATATGTATATACACATATATATGTATATATAATATTATGAAAAATTTTTTTTAGATATATATTGGAGCGATACAAGCGAATGATGTGCCGAAAAACAATAGAGTATCATCAATAATAAAACATAATAGAGTGTAATTACTCGGGAAAAAATATTTTACACTTATATAATTATATAACGTATACACTAATACTTGTATGTTATATAAGAAAAAATACTATAGAATATATGAAAATAAAAATTCTCTAAACTTGCAAGTATATAAACTCTTGAATAATTTTTCTGCGAAGATTGCTAATAATAAATACAAATAGTAGAAAAGTCTATGGTAAATGCAGTATAAATGCAGTATCCTCACCTCCGATTTTCTTGTAATTTTGTAAATTTATCTGTTTCTACTAGTAGAAATATAGTAGAATAATATATATATATTCTGAGAAAGAAAATCGTTGCTTAAGTCTTAGTTTTTTAAATTAAATCTTCAAATTTTTTTATGTAATTAGGAAAATGATAATTATAAGTATTTATCATTTATTTATAATTTTAATGAAATTAGATTTAAACTTTAATTTATAAAAAGAAATAAAAAGATATTTTTATTAAAAAATACCTGAGAAAAGATGTTTTATATATAATTATATATAATTATATATAAAATATATTTATATATAAAATATATTTATATATAATTATATAAAATTATATAGAAAATTATATACATACAATTATACATAATTATATATAAAATATGTTTTCCCGAATATAGTTACCCTCTAAAGTTCATATTTAATATGTTATATACATAATAAATTTAAGAAATTTTTAGAACTGGCTTCTTGATACAAACATAAATAATGAAGGGCATACAGCGACATGTAAAGCCGGTTCTACATTAATTGCAAGCTGATTGCAAGTTTGTTGCGACAGCCAATATGAAGCGTTGATTTCAAAATGCAAGCTTCAGATTGGCTGTCGCAACAAACTTGCGATCAACTTGCAACTAATGTAGAACCAGATGTATTTAAGATGTATGTAGCGACAGAGTCGACTATTGACGCTTCTGATTGACTGTTGCGAAGCATTACGACTGGCGGCGAAGTGTTTGCAACTTGATTGTAGATCACGCTGGTTCCGACACACCAGCGCGACACGCGATATTCAATGACAGTATACCTTTAGAATGAGAATATCGATAAAGCTGTACATTCATTGGATATCGCGCGCGATGAACATCGCGTTGATGTATTGGAGGCATAAAATGTAAGCAATAAAGAAACCAAAATGTTGGATTGACTACCGCTACTGTCTACGTTTTAGGAAGTGGTTCTATTGAGCACTGTAACAATTGCCTACTGCCAATCACAGCGATTTCTGCGTAGAGAGTATTGGGTTATTTTTTTTTTTTTTAGTGCTGTGATTGGCTTGTGCGCAATTGGATCGTGAGCAATTGCCACTCTACGTTTTATGTTGCTTTTCTGCTTTCTGCTTTTCTGTCAAGATATGAAGGTGTCCTAATGCATTAGAATTAGCACGCACGTTTCAATTGTATTAAGTCCGGATCAATAGATGTTTTAAGCCATAAGAAATGGACGAATCATAGTCAATTATTCTCCTCGCATTCGACACTATAATTGATCAATTTCTTATGACTTAAAACACCTATTGATCCGGATTAATGCTTAATGCAGACTGAACCATGGTGGAAGAGATAACATGATGTGCTCAATTTAGCGTCTCTCTCTAATGCCTTCTACAATTAATCCATAACGGACCTTTTACAATAAGCCATTAGTCATAAATCAGAAGTCAGAATCTAAAAATTGAGAGACAACTCTGATTAGCAATTTTTAGCTTTTGATTTATGACTAATGACTTATTGTAGAAGGCCCATAAATTTCCACTGTCTCTGTTTTATGAATGTTGCATAAGAAACAAAGCTTTTTTTCTTTGTTTAACACACATCATAATGCGCATCTTAGGACGCGTTCATACCTTGACGGAAAAGCAGAAAGCAGAAAAGCAGTGATCAATCAGAATTCGCGTTAGTAGTAAGTACAAAAAAAAACGAAATTGTAAACTACCAGTTAGAGTTCTGATTGGCTGCTGCTTTTCCGCTTAGGTGTGAACGCCCTAAGGTTCTCTTTCTTATAGAAAGAGAAACATAAAGAGTGTTAAACATGGAAAGATTCAGTATTAATTTCACGATGCGATATTCATCACAGACCGATATTCATAGTAAATTCTTATATTTAAGACTGTCTTAAGTACAGTGTTAAGATGTCATAAGTTAATCCGAGAACTGTATTAGCAATTAACATCTTAAGAGTTTTTATTTAAAAGTTTTAAAATTAAAACAGACTATGAATACCTCCCCATGTTTCGCGTTTCACAATTGGCAGCCTTTGTCTCTCATGCGACATTCATAGAAATGTGTGGTCTACAATGGCAGTAGCAGGATTAAACATAATAGACACAGGCAATAGGCACAGAGAACAGGGAATAACGAGCTGTTCAATCAGAGCTCTGTTATTACCCATCGTAAATCATGCAAAAGAGAAATGGCGAAAAAGAGAAAGAGAAACACTTACAAACACTATTTTCCATCTAAAGTTTAAACCGGCTCAGAATGTAAAAACCAACTAACTACTCTCGAGTATTCGCCTGTTACAGTCGAACGACAGGAGAATGCTCGATTGTAGTTGGTTGATTCTACATTCTGATCTGGTTTAAACCCTCGATGGAAACTAGGCCACCATGTTGTCTCTTTCATAGGTAACCCTTAAATCGAGCCGTGTAGACATAGTAAATGACGCAACCAATTACAAAAGAAATTAAGAGAAAAGAGGAGTGCGAAAAAGGGATGGGAAAGAGAGGGAATAAAAAGTTCAAAGAAAGAAGATACGCCAGAAAACTGGTTTTTAACGTATTGATTTTATTTTGATGTTTTTCTTCTTTTTTAAATCTCTTTAATATAAAATCTGTTTAACGATGCCACACATTCAACTATCTCTTTCAGGCAAAAGTTGTTTTTGCTTCCTTCCATTTATATACACGATTAGGTCTAAGGCCGTAGTTGTTTAACTTTCTTTTCCCAATCGGTATCGAGCATGGACGAAAAATTCATCTGAACGGAGCCTTTTACAAGGGGAATCTGAGATTAGCGATTGAGATTAGGGAAAAAAAAATCAAATATTTTGCACTTTTCTTCTACTCGACTCAATATCAGTCTCTTTCTTGTGTCATCAAATTCCTTAAATAGATCTTTTATTCCGAGCTCTATATATATATATATATAGAGCTCGGAATAAAACGATCTATTTTTTCTAGTTTCTTCCCATTTTTTTTATTTTGTCCCCTTCTTTATTTCGACATCTGTACAACGCGCAAATGAAAATGTTTTCACACATCGTATACGCATACTTCTTACTCTACACATGGTCACGCGACAAATATTAAGTTATCCTTTCAAATCCAATCGATCGAACGAATACGGCGCAACCTCTTTATTCTGTGTCACATCTTCAAACAGAACAAAGAGTCTGCCATAGCAGAGTTTACGCATATGTAATTCAAATGGTGAGATACGATGTTCTTTTTATCTCTGATCTCATCCCTTGTCTTAATTGGCAGTACACGCTACGTTCAGATAGATTTCCAAGTCCAGAGTATCAAGCATTCGCACGTTTTCACTTGTCGACAAGAGATACATAATTGGGTGAAGAATTCGTCATTCTAGAAATCGCATTACTTCACTAATTACAAGTCTTTGCTAAGTATGGCTAAAATTTCTAACGGATGTATCATGACACGCTTCGCGTGATGAAGTTGAATATAAGAAATGATGAAGCTTTGTCACGTTTTCTTTCCTACATCTCACACATGTACGTACATATACAAAGGCATTTAGTAATCAGAAGCTAGCGACAAAGCTATAATAATATCGAGTTTTTCTCTCTTTTTTTTTCTTTTTTTTTTTAAGCTTCTGCAACAACGTGCTTCTCTCGTTATTAGATTTCGCGTTATCGTATATCGTATTAAGAAATGAGAAGAAAGGAAAACAAAACGAAAGTATCGAACCATTGGCGATCAGTAGGTATAGTAACACGAGATGTAGAGTTTACTATTGAAATTGATTGTTAAAATTTGGTAAGTAAATTCAACTGTGAAAACGTGCAAATTGTATACCTCTCGAATATCTGCTGTTCGCACCGTTAACGTTAGCACGATTTGTCAGTATGCAAATGTTGTATCTCGCATACTCGATGTAATCTTTCGCGTTCAAAGATCCTGCGCGTATCAACATCTCGTAACAAAACTCATTATCAACAAATCGCAGAATCGCACATCTCGCTAGCGTTTTACCCTGCAAACCGTACTCCAGTTTTGTTAGTTATCGCTTGCTTCATTCAAATCTAATTCGAAAAAGTCGTGTGATCGTCTTATCCTCTTTTCTCCGAATTCTTCCTTAATGAATGGAATCGATACGCAATCACGGGCAGAAAAATATGCCACATGCACTTCCATATACCTTATGCTCTCTCACATAATTGCAATAATCATCTCGATTAAAAACAATGAATGGAGGGAGGGGGGGGGGAGGGGAAGCCAGAGAAAGGGAAAAGGAGAAAGTATTGGCTGGCGCGCGTGATCAATCTTGTTTTTCCATCGAGTTGTTACTTGATATTACAATGTAACGCAAGCTATGTATAAGAAAATTAAAACTGCTGAATTTAAAATACGTTCATTAAACGCGAACGGTGTATATTTTCTGCACACATTGAGCATTACTCGATAAAATGCATGATCAATGACCAAAAGATCATTAATGCCTAAATTCTAAGCAGAATCGCAAAGCTCATAACATATTTTTGTAAAACTTGTAAGAATTTTTAAATGCTTATACCTTTATACAATATTTTTACAGATATCTTCTTACTAGCCATAAAATTAACAAAAAATCGTAGATATTTTCGAATAATCGTACATTTTACGATACATATGCATAAAATTAGAAAACTACTCATAAGTTCTAACAAGTTTTACGAGAACACGTTATGGATTTACGATTCTGCTTAGAATTGACTCATAAATCTTTCTCCGGTACACATGCTAATTCGATAAAAGTCAACTCGTGGGAATTTTGCGAAATTGCATAATGATAAACTATCATTTTACCATTTTAAAACTTGATTAAAATAATCAAGAAGATTTTTACGGGATAATACAGGCCATAGGTCATTCAACGCTCGACCTACATTTGAAATAACAAGTTACCTTCAAGATGGTCAACGCTCTCTCCAATCATTTAGAATCATTTATAGTACCATACGGGATGATTCATGGCTGAAAATATATAATCGATCTCTCTTTCCTCTCATTGTAATCAGTAGTAAGTGTATGCGAGAGTTATATAATTTCAAACTGCTCATCAACGCAGAAAGTTGACGATTGATGCTTATTTATATCGATTAGTACATAATTTATATCGATTAGCGATCGATAAATCGAGAATGTGTAATTAAAGCGAGCGACTCTTCGAGAAAGTTCCAACAATTGACACGCCATCATGAAAGTAACTCAATTTTGAAAGTCTTATCCTACCTTTTCAGAATACTATCGCTCTTCCTTTTCTTCCTTTAATTTATGCCGCAGCTACTGATTGTGCGGTAAAATGACGGGTATAGTCTGCTGCGCACCCGGAGGTGGCTGCGGTGGCAGGTATTGCATGTGTTGTGGTGGAATTGATGGTATATGAGATGGAATTATAGGGCACATAATCGGATAACTCGGCGCGTGACCTTGCGGCGGAGGTTGCGGATATGTAGGCTGTGGAGTACCAGGTGGATTATAAGCGCCCGGTGTATGTGGTTGATTCGGATTGGCTGGGGATGGCGTTTGGCTAGGTGGCTGCTGAGCTACATGAGGATGCGGATGAGTGTGTGGGCCCATATATTGTATGCCAGGGGCTTGCGGCCCTTGCGAGTCATGGTGATGATGGTACGGAGTGGCCATATGAGGTGGCGGCGGTGCCTGGACCATTCGTACCATTTGTTGATACGCCGGTTGTCCTGGATAAGGCACCTGGAATGGATGTATAGCTGGTGCTAACAACGGCTGTCCCGTTGCTGCGGCCACTTGCATCTGAGATGCTATATCTGGCGCACGATGCTGCATCATAGGTACTGTAAAAATCATACAATACATACACACACACATATATATATATATATACACACGCACGCGCGCGCGCACACACACACACACACACACACACACAATCATATATATATATACACACACTATTTTATGTTTGTGCATGCGTGCGTGTATAATTATGCCAATCGGCAGAAACAGCAAAAGAGAAAAAACTACAATTGATCTTAAAATAACTTGGAAGGAAGCAATTTCAAATTTGTTGAATAAGATTCGTATGCAAGAACTGATTGTTCAGAAAATTAACAAAATTGGTTTTCAAATCTCTATTAGTATTGAAAAAAATGATAATTACACATTAATCTTCACGAACCATATAATTACTATATTCATATTATCACGCACAAAGAAACTCGAGATACAAATGTATCGTGTAAGAATCGTCTAAGGAATACTAACCTTTCCGGAACCTTGCCACTTGTTGAGTAGGTGGTTGACTAAAAGCTGTCGGTGTTACATATGCCGGCATAACAACGGTCGCGGGCATAGTCGCCCCTGTATACTGAGGAGTTTGCGGTGTATGCGGCCGACTAGGGGTCGGTGTACTAGGTGAGCGCTACACATTGTAAAAATATAAATTATATTTCCATTCCAGGGAATCTTATTTTTGAAAAAGAAAAGTATACCAAAAACTAGGAACATACTGTAACATACGTTACATATACTATAGTATTTCCCTAGTTTTCACACACACACACACACACACACACACACACACACACACACACACACACACACACACA
>Ga0157364_1003721_pt1 | contig 14905 bp, 23 predicted proteins | sample AttsexASBM2_FD_111476 | JGI IMG/M metagenome (GOLD analysis project Ga0157364, IMG submission 111476) | Fungus gardens microbial communities from leaf cutter ant in Ribeirão Preto, State of São Paulo, Brazil - Atta sexdens ASBM2 | ecosystem: Host-associated > Fungi > Mycelium > Unclassified ... | reverse complement strand
TGGTTCGAATCCAGTATGCCCAGTAAGAGAGATTGATAAACGTTGATATATAGGCATTTGCGCCGGTATATCAACGTTTTTCTTTATAAAATACACAGTTAGATACACATATCTTGGCACTGATTGGTACTGATTAGACGCTAAGTGTGTATCTAAGTGTGTATTTTTTTAATTATCCACAAAGCCCCGTACTACAACGTTTTTAACGAATAGTGCAGGGCTTTTTGCATGGTAATTATTAGCTGTAAATTTACTGATAAAAATACACACCTAAAAGTTAATAAGTGAGGTAAATATATCAGCTGTCTTTGATCGCATTTCGTTAGTAACCGATGCATATACACCAAGTGTCGTGTTGATATCATCGTGGCCAACTTGTGCTTGTAGTGTCTTGATATCCATGCCAGCTTGAACAGCAAGTGTGATATACGTATGACGCAGGCCGTGAATATTAGTCTGTGGGATGTCGGTGCCTTTAATTGCGGATAAGAGCCACTCTCGCGGTTGATTAGAACTAATACGACCAGATAGACGTTGATTAGTCCAAACAACGTTAGAGGGCAAGCCACGGCTCATTAGACGCTTTCCTTGAATAGCCCGCCACCGGCGCAACACTTGAGTAGTAATTGGATCCAGCTTGACAGTACGATTACCTGCCTTAGTTTTAGGGGCATTGACTACCAAGCCTTTTCCAGTGACTTCACTCATAGTCTTGTTAACGTCTATATATGGTTCAGAACCTTCTAAATGTAGATCGGACCATTCAAGTGCTCGGGCCTCACCGTTACGCATCCCCGTAAATGCTAACAAACGTAGATAGGCGTATTTGTGAAACTGCTCATCGTTATCGTATTTATCGCGCAACGCTTGGATAAATGCCTCTAGTTGTGGTCTATCATACAGTTCCACACGATATGACCTATCAGGCTTCGAAATTGCGGTAGGGTACCGAATGTTATTAAATGGGTTCACTTCCAGCAACTCATAAGACACAGCAACGTCAAAAACTTTAGAAAAGTATGTTACCTGTTTTTTATATGTTGCATGGATGGATGCCAGCCAATCGGTCCATTGCTGCACTGATTTACGGCTAATCTTGCCTATTTCAACGTTATCAAACCATTCAGGAACCAGAACATACATATCAAAGAAACGCCGTACCTTGCTAACTGTAACGGCACGCTTGTTTCTAGCGTATTCTTTTAACCACATCTCTACTAATTGGTTGGTAGTCGTATAAGTGTTTACCGTCTCAAATTTACCTGCTTCAGCATCTAGTAACGTTTTCCGTTCCCAATGCTTTGCTAATGTACGGTTTTCTAAGCCTTTTTTGTTCTTTTCACGGCGCTTACCCTGTTTGTCAGTCCAGCTGACACGTACAGAGTAGGTGCCGTTTTTTTGTTTCGTAATACTCATAGTTAAGCCTTTCCATGCGAGCAGCCAACTCTATGTATGGCATTAAGGTTTGAGTATGTGTAATTGGTTAGCAATGCCTGCTAATTATCCAAGAATCATTTGAATCAACAATAAAATTGCTACGATTACGGCCAAAGTTCCTTGCTTGAAGAAAATTGACTTGTTTCCTGATGAGAAACTTCCGTACAATGCCACCAAAATAATGTATAGCATAATGGCCAACAAGCTATTGTTGTAATTTTGTGTGAAGGTCAACAAATATAGTATCCCAACTCCAATAAGGCCGTTATAGATACCTTGATTTTTAAGTAGAGTGTTTACTTTTTCATTTTCAAGATCATCCTTTGACATGCTGAAAGTTTCAGCAGTACGAGATGAGGTTGTAGCGAATGTTTCCAAATACATAATGAAAAGAAATTCCAAAGCAACTAGTATGCTAAAAATAGAGATTATAATACTCATTATTTAATTCTCCTTCAGCTTTTAACGTCATTCCTATCTGGACGTATGTAGGCCACCTTAACGGGTGGCTTTTTTATGCATTCATAACTGCTTCACGGGCAATATCTTCAAAGGAAGCAGGTAGTCCCAATACTTCCATGAAATTAATGTAGTTGCGATATTCAACGGGTGTGTCTTGAAACACGTATTTAGCAATTATGTGCATAGCTTGTTCGTGTGCAATACGCTCTTCGTGGCGCTTCGTAAATGGTGAGAAGTGATAAACCTGTACATTTAAGTCAGTTCCAAACAATAGGTGTGCAAGTTCGTGCGCCAGTCTAAAAACCAAATCAATGTTTGATGAAGAGTTTACGTTTATGACGACAGTTCGGAGTTGTTTAATTGCAAAGTCGGCGGTTGAATCAGACAATTCGTCAGATAGAACAATCCGAATATCATTTTTCTTGGCTAAGAATAAAAGATAATCAAGAACATCTTTTAAACTAATATTGGTCATCAATTAACCCCTTAATGATACGTTCGATAACGGGCAAGTCTTCTTCAGGAATAGTTTTACCGTCAAACTGCACAACTTCGAATTCCTTCATGATTTCTTTTAGATCAGCGACTTTTTTATCGTCTTTCTTATTACTGTGCATCTCATCAGTGTTACCTAATAGGTAGTCTACTGATACGCCGAGGACGTCTGCTACTTTTTTAAGTGATGCTGTGCTAGGCGTCTTTGTGCGCCAGTGATAGATAGAGTTAGTTCCTAAACCAGCTTCATCATTTAATTTTGTGAGGGAATAACCTCGTTTTTTGGCTAATTCTTTTATTCGTTCAAACGCAGTCATATAAGCATTTCTCCTGATATGAAGAAAACAAATTAGCACGAATGCGAAAATTAGTCTCCTTTTGCCGTTGACTAATTAGCACGTATGCGCAATAATGAATTCATCAAGTAATTGAGCAACAACAAAACAGACCTAAAATAATCAATGCTTTGGCGAGCGAATGTTGATATACAGGCGTTTATTGTGCTTATTTGGTATGTCTTTATATTAGCACTCGTGCTAATTGTATGCAATAGTTTGTGCAAACAATAAACAACATAAAAGGAGATGCAACATGACAGAACTAGAAATTGCAGCAAAGAAGACTAAGGAAAAATTTGATATTGCACGTATCAAGAGTGGCTTGGATTACAAAGAGGTGGCAGCAATGCTAAACGTTAAGCCACAACAATTTTCAAGGGCTTTAACAGGAACGCAACCGCGTGACCTTCAAATTCAAAAGGCTGCTGCCCGTATTTATAACATTGAAATTTAAATACAAAAAAACACCACAGCGAGCAGACCGTGGTGTCAGATAACTATAAGGAGGGTAATTATACCATGGATGAATTAAATAATTTAGTTTTCTATCACTCAATTAGTGAACCAGCATACACGACGGTGGATGTCATTGCGGAATATGCAGGCATTGACCGACACCAAGTAATGAAGGTGATCAGAGACCACAAAAATGATTTAGAAGAATTTGGGGTTTTGTCATATGAAAATCCTAAACCTCAAAAGGGTTCAAAAGGCGGACGCCCACGTAAGGACTGGCAATTAAACGAGCAGCAAGTAACGTTCTTATTTTTTTTGTTGGATAACACACCGCAAGTTGTGAAGTTTAACAAGGCGCTAACCAAAGCCTTTTATGCGGTAAAAGAGCAGGTTCGGAAGTTAGAAGTTGAGAACGCCTTGCAAGCAGAAAAAATGACAGCCTTAGTGAAGGTGAATAAGTCCCTAAGCGAAGTGGTACATGACAATTGGCCAAACACCCCACATATGTACGCAACGATTCATAACTTAGCCTTGAAAGTTGTCACGGGCAAGAATGCCAAGCAACTCAAGACAACGTTTGATGTAACTGACGCAAAAGAAGCGTTGAACTCATCGCAGTTGGAACATTTGGAACGTGTTAAAGAGTTGATGAAGCAACTTATCTTGAACGGGTACAGCTACCAAGAGATTAAGGCAACAGTATTAAAGGGACGAGGTGCGGTTAATGCTTAATCAATGGCACGTTTTATTACCGATGTTTTGGTTGCTCACCGGTTTAGGTGGATTAGCTGGGGTCATTTCGATTATTACGGACTTCTACTGGGGCGCATTGGTTATTGAAGACTTAGACGATTAGCGATGTGACCTTGGCAAGTCTGAAAACTACCACACGATGTACAAACGCATGGGGGTGCATCCCCAACACACAAGAAGGATGGTTTTAATTATGAATAAGCATGACAACATGGCAAAGAAGCACCCAGCATTGCAAACAGAACGGTATGTACCTGTAACGGTCAATGTTCCTGATAAATACGATTTAGTGGGGAATGTATCTGAATTGTTGGCGGCAATGCACGCAGTAGATATGGAAACGGTGGAAGATGACACAGTTGGGGCAGTTGAACGAAGTCCAATGGTAACAGACGCATGGGTCCGCCTGACGATGGCCATTGAAGAATTTGCCAAGGATATGGGGAGCATGGCAACGTTTGATTTTGTACCGGTTACAAATGAACAACAAACTGACCCAATGGGACTATATGACGCAACTGGAAATCTATACAAGGCAATTAAGAGTAAAGACATTGAAATGGCATTAGCACACGTCAAGTACATGGACGATATTGCCCGTACTTATGCAGACCCACGAAGCGATGCACACGATCCTTTTAACTTGTTTGAATTAACCGAGAAGTTGAACGGTGCCATCGATGCAGAGGACAAGAGCCAAGCAAATGATGTACTAGCAGAATTGGCCGAGAAGGTACAAGACGGCATGAAACGTGCCAAGGAAGACCGAGAGTTGAACGAAAACTACTAAACGCAGACGCCACAGGACACACACGGCTCACTGGTGGCGTCATACATACACAACAAACTAATTTAAAGGACAACTTTATTAGTTATTACCGTGCCAGCGCCTTGTATGTGGTGGCTGGTGTACATAATGTGACCCAAGCAAGTCCTTAAACTGCCAAGTGGAAAAGTCTTTGTGTTTAAACCAAATAAACATATTGCGAGCAGCCAACTCACCACAAAGAAAAAACGACTAGTAACCTGTGCCGACCAAAGCCCGTTACTAATCGTTGCCACGCACCCCAAAGAAAGGACACGGTTTTATTTATGAATGCTAACAGTATACCAGATGTTGAGAACTTAGTGGCGGCGCTAGACCGGCTAACCGCAGCAGTCACGGCACCAGATAAAAGCCCGTGGTTATCTAAGATTAAGGCTTATAACTATTTAGATGTGTCGCCTAAGACATTTCAGAAATTGATAGATAAAGGCGTGATCAAGCCACATTCACTGTTTGAATTTGGTGTAGCACGGGAATTGTTTAATCAATCGGAACTGGACGAAGCCATAAAGCGATTATAAGGAGGTGATGAGATGAAAGGACTAGACAACGCCACAATTAGACTGGTGGCAAGTGATGTGAATGATCTGATTAAGGAAAGTGGGCACAGTCAACTAGCTGTGCTTGCTACAAGCGGGGTGGCATTGACCTTACAAGCACTTATCAGTGCAAAAACGGCCGATGAATTGCCGTATATGGTGACAAGCAAGGTGCGCAACCTACTGCGTGAATTGGATAAGCCAAAGATGAGTTCAGAATTTGAATTGGGGTTCATGTTGGCCGTATCAGCAGCTGTACAAGCGATTACAGAAACCGATTTAACCCAGTACACGAAGAAACATGTACTTGAAGTGATAAACGCCAAATTGGGTGACTTGAATGGAGTTGATACAAATGAGTGAAGAAGCATTAACAGATCAGTTTGAGCAATTGGTGGCCATGTTACCAGAAGGCGCAGAGAAGCCCGTGAGCATTGCGGACCTTGCGACACGACTAAATACCAACAAACGAACAATAACGGCGTGGGTGGCGTTCCTGATTAACCATAAGGGCGTGCCGATTGGTAGCCGACGCAGTACGCCTAGTGGGTACTACTTAATTACCAGTGATGAAGAACGCAACAATGCCATCGCCCCACTTACGGCCCAAGCATTGGAGGAATTGAAGCGTGCTGAAAAGTTGCGGGCAATCGATTTGCAGACATGGCGCAATAATTTCAACGACAACAAAAAAAGAAGCAACCACAGGCGTTCGATTGAACACGCGTAGTTGCTTTGTACCTTACTCACGGCGAAGTTTCCCGACCGATACCGTGAGCACTCTCAAAAAGAAAAGGAGATTTCTATACATTATGGAACAATCGACAAAAACGCGCAAGCTTGCCGATATATTGGATGAAGCCGAAAGTCGATCAGCTGCATTAGCTGGGTTGGCTAATGTTGTATCCGGCTTGAGTATGGATGAAGAATCGACAATCATTACTGCTAATTCAAGCAAAGAAACGTTTGCGCTGGCAAACAGCAGTTTGAATAATTACCGAAACATAAGTGACGTTTCATTATCATTGCTAATACTGGCTAACGATGTACTAAAGCTGACTAGTGACGCAAATATGCTTGCTGAATAGGTATATCTAATGATTTATACACAAATTGGCGTATTGGCCAAACGGTATACGGTAGTCGATGAGATGGACGATTTTGCACACCTTGTCACGACCACAGCAACACCAACACAAGCGCAGAACCTGACGAGCAGCCAACTAGAAACGTTTAAGCATACGAGCGCACCGTACGTTGTTTATGGGCTGGTTGACGGAACCGACCGAGCAAATAGTGAAGTGACAGCCCGGACCATCTTATTTTTGGATGTAGACGGTAATGAAGCCACGTATAACGAAGTGAGGGAAAGGATAACTGCTGGCTTATTAAATCGGTATAACCTAGTCGCTTATCCAACTATCAGCAATGGTATTAAGGACGGTGCACGGATGCGTGTTGGTATTGAATTAAGTCGACCAGCGCCACCCGATGACTATATCAAGGTGTGGCGAGTGGTGAGTTATTTGCTGAACGTTACAGCAGATGAGGCAGGGGCAACAAGGCAGTTTAAGCAGTTGTCTGGTACATATGTACTCACAACGCAAAACGCTCACAGTGAGCCCCTTATTAACGCAAACGACACGGTGGCTTTACCGGTTGATGAGTTCGTCAAAATATTTGATGAGAACCCAAACCGATATGAACCTAACCAATCAAAAAGCTCGCAACGTTTTGAGAACAACGAAGATCGAAAACCTTGGATGGTCACTAACGCACGAATGGTTACAGCATTACTAGACCCCGAAAATAATTACGGGTTGTTTGGTGGCTGGGATAACATGCTAACGAGTGTTGGCGGCTGGGTGTATCGAAATACTGGGGGTAATATACGGTTCACGTTGGATGTCGTCGAGCATTTAAATAGTTTAGGAAGTGACCCGATTCCGATTAGTGAGTTGGGCCCAAAGTTTAAAAGTTGGGTGAAGAATTGGAGGTACTAATGGCGGAAAGTTTGAACGCACAAGAACTAGAAGAATTGTCGGCGGAGCAACCGATTAAGGTTGAAAAAGACAAGGAACAAGTGTTGCTAGAAGAGTTTGCGAAGGAGGCACCGGTATTTGGTGAAAATGCGGTGTATGTGTTCTTAAAACGTAAGGGGCGATTGAATAGCCGGCTTTTGAAAAACATTGCAACCTTGGTAAAAGCAGAAGCCAATAGTGTGGGGGTCAATAATGATCCCAATTTAATTAACACTTATCACGGAGTTTTTAAGATTGATACAAAACAATTGGAACCGCGAGGCAGTCGCTTGTTTGATCGTATTTTGCCAGAGTATGACAAACGAGCAAAGGCACCAGCCTTTACAAAGCTACTGAATAATTACAATACACCTGACTACCCTAATCTGTCTGATGACTTGTTGAAATTATTTGGGTATCAATTGTTTGGAAACAATCGACTGAAGACATTTTTTATTATTCATGGAGACGGGGACAATGCTAAAAGTACCTTGTGGAATCTGATGGAGAACGCTTTAGGAAGTGAAGAAATCGATGGTTATGCGACTAAGTTAGATAGTGAGACGTTCATCAAAAAAAGCAGCAACTTTGTTGTTGGTTTGAATTCGATTAACAACAGTCGATTCTTATTCTCGGATGAAATGAAGCAAGGGGTAGAGCTAGAGGGGAACTTAATCAAGCAGTTGGTAGCTGGTGAAGGCTCAACCGTGAAGTTTGAAGCCAAAGGTAATAAGAAGCAACAAAGCGCCAATGTCATTAGTCCCGTTGTCTTGCTGGTGAACGATATACCAAGTTTTAAAAATGCCGACGATGCAACCCGCAATCGAATTGCAATTGTGGAGTTCACGAAGAAGTTCGTACGCAATGACCCAGAAGCGACAACGCTAATTAAGCAAGCTAAGGATGAACGAGCAGGTATATTCAACATGATTGTGAACGCTTATGATCCTGATTGGGAAGTGCCTAAGCGTTGGTTATCTAATGCGACTAATATTGTGAATGCCCAAGCTGATGAAGATGATGAGGTGTACCACTTAGAACAGTCTTTGCCATTGGTTATCGTTGAAACAGGCGAGACACAGGACAAGGTCCGACGTGGTGAACTACACCAAGCATTAAAAACAAAATACTATTTGCCCAAAGAAGTTAGTTTTCCAAGTACAAGGCGGCTGGCCATCTTGTTACCACATAACTTCAATATTGGGGTAGTTGGAAACTATTACACTAAAGTTGAGCTACTAAAGTAAGGTTTATTATCAAAAATTATCACTTGATTATCAACGTGAAGCCCGTAGTTATCACGATTATGATTATTATCAATATTTAATTGCTCTATACAGCTAGGCATGTCACTTAATATATATGTAGGTAACGGATTACTGATAATTTCGATAATTGTGATAATACCGCGGTTGGTAGCGATAACCAAGTGATAATCACTGATAATTTTGATAATTGATGCAGGTTTTAGAAGAGGAGAAAAGCAGATGCGTTATGAGCATTATGATCTAAACGCCACAATTAAGCACGGAATCCATTGGCAAAGAAATGTAAAAGATGCGTTGGCTGTTATTGATAATGCCAAAGTTCGAAAAGCGATTTTTATAGCACTTGATGAAACAAAAGCGTATGCCGATAACGAAGATGAGAACGTGTTGGGAAGTGTAAATGCGTTAGAAACACGTTTCGATGATGGCCTTGTGGATGAGTATGATGACAGCGAGTTACGTCAATATATCGACCAGCTGGAGACGCGCATTAAAAAACTTGAAGCGTTGCTAAACGGATAAGAAAAGAGGAACAAATATGGCAGCATGGAACGCTGAAGAATATTACGATGGCGAACTCAATAAGGTAAGTAGGTCTCTTGATACTGTTGATACGGAAACACTAAGTGATTTAGGACGTATTGAGTACGTGAAGGCAGCTGCTTTACTAGAAATCGCCCGTAAGTTGAAATAGGGCAGCATCAACACTAAAAGTTAACAATACATGGTATATGAGAGGTAGATACAATGTTATTCAAAAAGGAAAATAAGCAAGCGCAAAGTACAGCAGACAAAGTGGCAGAACGGCATGCAGAAATTGTAGACAAGCAACGCGAGATTGAAGAGCTACAAGCTGATACACAAGAGATTAAGGAACGAACGTTAGATACAACGCTTTCTACTTCGGAAATTGTTGATTTAAATCGCCAAATTATGGAAAACGAAGCGACAATTAAAACGTTAAATAATCGATTGCCACTTTTGATGATGAATACAACACAAGCCCGAGAAACGCTAACTAAAATCAAGCATGAAGAAACGAGGGTAAGTCAAGAAGCTTACAAACAAGCCATGGCAGCCATGAGGGATTTTTACGAAAAAGCAAATATCTACAGGGAAGTGGCATTGTCAGATGAGCAACGTGTTAGATCAATTGCACAAGGTGTTAATGACGTTACGGTACAAACAAGTGATGACCGGTTAAACGTTTATGATATACTGCCAAACATTCTATTACCGGGTATTTGGTCAACGGCTAAACAGTTGAAACAAAACTATGACTTTTAGGGGGGACAATTATGACTACCGATTTAAGTACTATTAAAAAAGAAATTGCTGCATTGATTAAGCGCGAGAAAAACAATCAAAAAGAATTTTCAGAGTTCAAAGAAGCGCTTTACGAAAAGAAGCAACGTGTATCAAATGACAGTATTAGTACCATTGAGAAAATAACGCTACAAAAGAGCATTGATGATGACACTGAGTTACTCGCTGTGATTGAAAAAGCGTACAAAGAAAAAGGAATCACACACGCCGAGGCACAGCCGATAAAGCAACAACTCACCGAATTGGCAAAAAATTCAGTTTATTCAGACAAGCAGAAGGCGCTTAAGGCACTTGGTGAATTTGTGGTTGCCGCGCAGGAATACCAAGATAATGTAGCGACCCAAAATCGTGAATTTAGTGAATTATATCGCAGCATGAAGGACTATCAAATAAATAGTAATGATCGAAGTGCATTGATTACTGACTGGCATTCTAATGTTATTGAAAGTGATATCCATCTAATGTCATTGTTGTCTCGAGCAAAGGGGCTGATAAATGGATAATCAGACAGAAAAAAATATTGGACGAAACGTTACCTTTGATGTGAAAGACAAGTCTAGTAACGGCATTATTGGGGAACTGTCAGGGTATGCACTTAAATTTAATAAACCCAGCAACGAATCAGGACCGTTTATAGAATATATTGATTCAAGCGCCTTTGATGGAGTGGATTTAAGCAAGGTGTTAGCTCTATATGATCATGACTATGCAAACATACTAGGCAGAGTTGATGCGGGAACTCTAAAGCTGGAAGTAAACGAAATTGGCTTGAAGTTCCAAATACAAGTCCCAGATACGACGATTGGGCGAGATGTATATGCGAACGTCAAGGCTGGCAACTTAAAAGGTATGAGCTTTGGATTTAAGGTGGCTAAGGGTGGTGACTTATGGGAACGAGCTAATAATAAGCCAATCCGAGTTATCACCCAAATAAGGCAATTCTTGGAAATATCAGTCGTGAGCATTCCAGCATACGAAGATACTAATATTGTAGTTACACGAAGCATGCGGGCACTTGTGGATCATAATTATAGAGACAAAGTAAGAGTCTATCTGGACAGAATATAAACTTAAAAAAGACGACTAGCATTCAAGTTAGTCGTCTTTTTGATAGATGTTTAGGATAAACAAAAAGCACTGGATAGTTGTCCAGTGCCTCTCGTAATGCGAATTCTAGGATTCATTAATTATAGCACGAGTATAAGTTACTAGAACAGGTATTGATTCCATCAAATTCTAGTAATAAACTACTGAATTCATATCATATAATTTTTGCTTGTTCATTGAAAATAATGTTTTATTTTGGATATTAAAAATATTATGAGTTGCGTGCCAATTTCATAACGATATACTCAAAGTTAGTAAGGAGGAATTATTATGTTTGAAAAATATTTGTCTACTTTTAAAAAAGCGTTGCTGATTGATGCTATTATTTCAATAATTGTTGCGATACTAATGCTTTTGTTACCTAATAAGACTGTGATGTTGTTTGCCATAATCGTTGGTATTACTTTTATTTTTATCGGAGGCGTAAAAGGCGTACTGTTTATAAAGTTTCATCAAGACGGGTTCTTAGTTGGCGTTAGTCAAGCGGTTATTTCTGTATTATATGTTGTTGCAGGGGTATTTATGTTGTTTGATATACGACTAGCCTCCGTAACATTGATAGGGGTATTAGCAACTATTGTTGGTATAACGTGGATGTTCGACGGAATGTTACAGATGTTTACGTTAAGCTCTTACGAGTCAGGAAAATTTTTACTTGTTATCCAATCTATAATTAATATTGTAGCGGGAGTGGTATTAATGATCAGTCCCATTTCTGGAGGAATGATCCTTTGGTTGATAGTAGGTGTGTTTATCTTGATTAATGGAATTACGAAAATGATCCAGTATTGGATGATTCGGTAATCATTGTCCTAAGTGTATATGCCATTAGCTGTTAGATTTAAAAAACGATACTGCAAGTTTAAATAGATATAGTTATAACGCTGGTAAGTTTCACGACTTGCTGGCGTTTTTTCTTTTAAGAACAAGTTGCATATTTACATTTGTTGACCATATTGGGAAAAGAGGCAGATGGGGGCATCGGTGTGCATAGGGATAACCAACGAGGATAGTGCCGTTTTCCATAGAATTCCCAGAAAAAGAAGTTTGGTAAGAGGATGCCACTTTAAATGTTCAACACGTTGTACAATAAATATATGAAATTCGGATGATTGGAAATATGAGGTGAGCAGATGGGAAGTACGTTATCCCTTGATGAAAAGGCCACGGTTAAACGAGTACGTGAGTTCTTCACGGATGATCTACCTAAATTACAATTAATGGCGCATATAAGGTTGTCTAGTGTTAGTTTAGATGCCATGCCAACACACCACAGCAATGACAATACAGAAGTCGATAAGATGACCAAGCAGGTCCAAGCGCGCCTTTATCTTGACGAAATGGTGGAAGCATTAAGTATTTTACCTGACATAGAGCAAAAGGTGATCACATTGAAGTACATAGACGGGTTACAGTGGTTTGCTATTAGTGAACGTTTACATTTAAGCGTGAGAAGGTTACAAGAGATAATGCAGAAAGCACTAAACGACTTTGGTACAGCTTATACTGAAACATTAGACTTAATAGGTTAGGCGAGTAGCATAGTGATTCAAACTGAGTGACATTGTAAAGTGGGTTCAAAATATTTGTTGACTGCTTCATTATATAAAGTTACTATTTATTGAAAGCGTGAGATATATTTTTTGTTTCGTGGGTTAAGTCGCCTTTCGCAAGGTGTCATTAACACAATTCTTTCTCTCTCAGAATGGCTTAATCCACATTCAAAATTAATTGTTAATATTTTTCATTATGCACCTTCGGTATTTTTGACGGATTCAGGATTATTGACTGTATAGTGTAGTATTTCAGGTCGCGTTGAGTAGCAGAAATTTCTGCTACTTTTTTCTTTTTTTGATCGATTGATGAAAAATATTTCTCAAATGGTATTGTTTGGTTTAAATTATGTGTTGACTATTTAACCATGTGGATATATTATTTCGATGTAATATATTATATATTTATCACAGGGGGTACAATCATGGCTTTAGAAGACAAGATTGATAGCGCAAAGGATCAAGTAGCAGGTAAGGCGAAGGAAGTTGAAGGTAAGGTTACTGGAGACGAGACTCGCGAAGCTGAAGGCAAGGCTCAAGGTCTATTAGGTAAAGCTAAGGACGTTTTGGGCGATGTTAAGGATGCTGCAGAAGATGCAGTTGAAGACATCAAGGAAAAGTTTGATAAGTAATTTTCAATACTTCCAACTATGTATGAAACGTAGTTGGAAGTATTATTTTGTTCCTTTAGCTCAGTTGGTTAGAGCAGACGGCTCATAACCGTCCGGTCACTGGTTCGAGACCAGTAGGGAACATGGCGTAGATTGATAGATTTAAAACATATTCCATTTCTATATGTGCTGACCCACTTACGTCATTATCTGTCAATCTCTGCCTCTACAAGCCGATATGGCGGAACTGGCATACGCAGCGGACTTAAAATCCGTCCCATTATTGGTTGTGGGTTCGAATCCCACTATCGGCATATTTATTACAGGTAGCAATCAAATAGATTGTTGCCTTTTTATTTTGAGTAACGTGTTGCGTGAGAAGCCACAGGAGCGTGTGTGAGACGTTTTATATTTCAGCGAGTAATTAGCGGATTGATAATTAAAAATCGTTTATACCCCCGCCTGCGTCGCTTAGGAAGTAACCGAATATCAAATAGTGCCTCCCTGTTCACGCGCTGCAGTTATTATTATTTTTTGGCTTTGCTTTGGCAAAAATTCAACCTTGATTTTATCTAGTAACTTAGGTAGCATACATTTTAGCGAGGGAGCTTACTTAAAGTTAGCTTCTAAAATGAATTCAGAACATGGATAGGGTAAAGTACAAAATGATAGACGTTACTTATAAGATAGAGCATCTAACAATTCAAGGGGCAAATGAAGAGGCTATGCGTATTTTTTATCGGGATATACTAGTGCTTCATGAGCAGCAAGTATCAGTTAATGAATTTTCATACTCATTTGTAGAAGGTAGAGAACCGTTTTTAAACATTCAATTTGGTGGCGTAAAACCTGAAACACAGCGTGGAGGGCTATATCACTATGCTGTGTTGCTGCCTGATACGGCTAGCTTAGCAGCGTTGATTGATCGCTTGCTTAGAGTGCAATATCCAATGGGTGCTGGCGACCACGATGTTAGTGAGGCATTTTATCTGAATGACCCAGACGGAAATGGTATTGAACTATATCATGATCGTCCAGCAGAAGGATGGAAATGGGATAATGGTCTCGTGACAATGGGGACGGCTAATGTTAATGTTCAGGAATTGCTTAACCATAAGAACGATACGTGGACCGGTTTCCCTATTAGCACAACAATCGGGCACGTTCATTTTGTTGGGGACAATGTAACAACTGGAGATGAGTTTTTTCTAGGCCTTTTGGGGATGGAACTAACTGCTACCATTGAAGACAGTGCTCACTTCTATTCACACAATCATTACCACCACCATCATGCATATAATACGTGGTTAGGAAATAAAGTTGAAATGCGACAAAATAATGAAGCGGGTTTGATTAATTGGCGCGTAATTGTCAATGAAGATTACTTTGAACGATTATTATCTCAAAACGCAGACTATTTGACTGATAATGAGACGTTGATGATAACGGATCCTTTTAATAGTCAACTAATTGTGAGAAAAACACAGGCTTAATATGTTATGCGAGCATAAATATAATGTGGTCATTTTAAAAAAAGGGTAAATAAAAAAGCCGTTTCAATATTTAGAAACAGGCTTGGATAGAGTTGGCTGCTAAGCATTAAAATATCAAGGTACTGTGTATATAGGTGTGTATTTGTACAGTTGCATAACTTTGTAAATGCCTATATAATGCTTTTTTGGGCATGTTTGGTTCGAATCCAGTATGCCCAGT
>Ga0157364_1003720_pt1 | contig 14905 bp, 8 predicted proteins | sample AttsexASBM2_FD_111476 | JGI IMG/M metagenome (GOLD analysis project Ga0157364, IMG submission 111476) | Fungus gardens microbial communities from leaf cutter ant in Ribeirão Preto, State of São Paulo, Brazil - Atta sexdens ASBM2 | ecosystem: Host-associated > Fungi > Mycelium > Unclassified ... | reverse complement strand
TTCAGTACCATGAAGCAGTTTTCAAGGCGTAATAATAGAGGCACATCACAAAAGATCCGTTGTTACGTTCATAATGTTGCGACTGATGACCGACGAAATTGCAGGTGCACGGGTCGCCAGAAAATGTTATTTCCTATGCATATGCGGCGAATTAGATAGAAGCCAGAAGCCTGCAAACGATCATTTGTGATTTGTCAGACAAGATACGGTTATATATTAACAATGATGGAGCCGGAATAAGATGTATGGTCGCGTGTTTGTTTGTTCTGAAACACGTGTATCAGGCTATTTTTCTCGCATCAAATCGAACGTGCGATGCTCCTTCTTTGTGCTTTCTGTCTCACGCCAATTTAGTTTTTCTAGACGCAAACGGTTACACCATGATTATTCGAGGAAACTTTATTGCAATGTAAGTTCTTATCTGTTTATAGAGATACGTACATTCGTGTTTGACGAAACACTTGACAATTATGTATTTCGTAATATTATTAGAAAGCATCCTGTGTAGTTTGATCTAAATGCAATTCTGTCAAAATATCAAGTTGGTTAACAAGTCTACAAAATCTTATATAAAGCATATATTACATTTAAAAAATAATTTTTAATATATTTTGATATTTCTTATTCTCGTGAGACATAATAGAAACATTAATTTATGATTTTTTTTATTTTTACACGATATTTTATCATGTTGATGTAGTTGAGCTGAGTTTGATAATTGATGTGTCCTAAAAATTTTGTTACGTTTAATCAAGCTCGCGTGTGTTAATGGAATTAAGATTTGCAGCATAGGTATGCATAGTTCTGCCGTTGTTCTGTAGTTCAGTGGGTTGATTGCTTAAAAAAAAGGTGTGAGCAAATAATTAAGCGAGTAGAAACGTTTAAACTTTCAAAATTCTACTTTAAGAATACTTACGTGTTATACACATTGAATATCAATATACAATTGATATTTCTAAAAGTAGTATATAATGCTCTATATTATAGTAGTATTCTATTTTCTGCAAAATATGATTTCTTCGAATGATAGATGAAAATAGATTATAAAATTAAGCGAATATTTTTTTATAAAATAATAAGTAAAGAATTATAATTGAGAAATAAAACAAGTAAAATATTCAAAATGAATCTTGGTGCTTAATGATTTTTTTTTTTACGTGAATCTTCCCGATTATTACTTTGAAACACAGTTCTAAACCAAAGCTGGAGTACGTATTATAATATTATAAATTAAATTAGTAAGTAACATAATAATAATACAAAAGATACTAATTTTTAAATATTTTTAAAGCATCTTTAAAATATTGTAAAAAAATTTATAAATTAACATAGACTCAGAGTTAACATGTGATTAGTGCCATAATCTTATCGAAGAAATCGCAATGTCGATTTAGCTAAAAAGAAGAAAACAGGTGCGTTTCGTTAGTATCTCATTGCGTTAGCAAATCGAGTGCCAGAGAATTTTTTCATCGCTTCGCGCCGCGAGATTGTGTGTCTCGCTCGGACGCTTGAGAAATTAAGGCAATCTGCACCAATCTGGTAAGCTCTTAATCCTCTCATGACGCTCTCGCATGCTCTCAAGTGCTTCTCTTTCGCTCGCGAGCACGCGCCCTGCGTGCATGAGTGCGTACACGCGTGTTACGTGCGAATGTGTGCGAATCGCCAGGGGTTGCTGAATCGCACGGCGCGTTCGATGCATCAAAAGGAGGATGCACCTAGGGTAGTTGGCCGCTAAGCCGACAGAGATGGAGCGGCTCGGCTGATTGCGTAGAAGCGGAAGACTAAAATCTTACCGTGCCGAGTTTCCTCCTTCGTTCTCCTTCGAAGTTCTCCTTCGAGCCCGTGTTCTTCCGAACCGCGTCTTCCGCAACCTTGTTAACCTCGGAATGGATCGCGGTCTCAACGACACATTGCAGACGCACTTCCAAATGCAGAGTACTTCGCAGACTCGCCGATACTCAAGGCGAACATGTGCGAAGGCTAGCAACTGATATACGTATACAGGGTAGCCCATTAACTTCAACCACTTGACGTCTTGTGTGCCCACTTAAATGTCTTCATAAAGTATCGCGAGGCAGGAGACATGATTAATTTACTGAATTAATTTTTGAAGGCTGTTGGAACTTTTATTTAATATATCTTACGTTTTTTCATTGAAAAAAACTTTGACTTTTATGGCGTCCGACGAGAAAGGCTTCATGAATTTTTATAAATTTATAGAAAAGTAACGTGACGAATATTTAGTTTTTTAAACAAAATATGTTTTTAAAAGGAAAGAAAATGAAAAAGAAAGTTTGTTTTAAAATATAAAGATACACTATGTAATTAGTACTAATCACTATTAATTGAATCGCGAGGGGTATCCATTTTTTACTTTGATAATAAGTGTAGCCACGGACATATTTAATAATAATTATACAAAAATCTACAAAAAAAAAAATTTGTATAATTGCTTCACACATTTAAACTTACATTATCACTACTTCTAATGAGTTTTAATCAATGTATCATTAATTTAACTAAAATATATCTTATAATTTTGAAGATTATGGATTTTATGATTGTGATTTTTATGCTCCTTTTTTCATATTGTTAACTAAAATAATGAAGAAACAATCTAACTCAAGAAATGTGAAATTAACTCAAATTTAAATGCATTGATATGGATGTTGTTCACTTCGTGACGAAGCAATTCAATTACAAAAATGAATTGATTTATATTTTGACATAGAAGTTCAAAACAATAAGAACGTTATTGACACAAAGAATTGAGTTGCCATTGCTCCTTTGATATTTGTAACATTGTAAGGGCTTATTCGAATATTTATTCTAGCACAATGTATTTCTACGATTACGATCGTGGACCCGCAGGCTCAAGAAGCATCGTCAATTTCTTTACGTTGAAGACGACCTTATTCCTTCCCCGTAGCTTCGAGATCAACGTGTCACGTTGAGTAATCGGTCGAACCTTTTTCCAGTTCACGTAGATGCCTTCTACGGTGAGGAGCGTACCCCGTGATCGCGCTAAGGATCACGAACGAGCGTAATGGAGTTTTAAACGGTCGTTCGAGGCATACGGGCAACGATCGACGATCTTCTTCTCATTCCTTTCCCTCGAGTCGTCTTTGATACGATACGAGAGAGGGGAAAGAGAGAAGCACGGAGAACGAACGGGGCTCTATGCCCGCAGGGTTTCAGCCCGGTTCATTCCCTTACGCTTCTTCGGTTGCTTTGGCTCCTAAGGATCCCTTCGCTCAAAGAAGTCCTTCCCTCGGGCTCCGCCGATTCTAGGCGAATGCACTTTAGAAGGTATATAAGCACACGTTTAGAGTGTCATTCTGTGAAATTCTATTTCGATTGATACCATTTCGCGCGGGCAGTATATCGCTTTGTTTCGATCTCCGAATGTGCGAATGAATTATCAAAGACTGCGACGATCGATAAAGCTATTGTGTATAGCGGTGGATGTCGTGTACAGCGAGGCTTTTCCGATTTAATAAATACTGCTGAGAATATTTAGAGTTAGTTGTATACAATTTTAACATTGTTGTGGCTTACGAGTGCAATTTATTCAAACTTTTGTTTGCAAAAATTATGTATAACGCTGAAATTTTTTTTTTAAATAATAATGTGTTTTTAATATCTGTGATTGTTTGAATTATACGAACTGTGAGAAAGAAGATTTTAGAAGCAGATCAAATTATATATTGAAAGAACAGTCTCGTTAAAGTATCTAAAGATTTAGCTATGAATAATTTGTTGAAAATTATCAAAATAATTATGTAGGCTGCTAAAGCTGATAAAATATCAAAATCTTTTGCAGTTACTCTGAATTTTCTACATAATTACCATGATAGTTTAAAATTATTTTCAGATCTTTCTAACTGAATTTTCAAATATTTCAGCAAAATCATTTTTTCCGTACGCAATATGCTAATCAATACGTCATGATAAAAGATCTCTATTATACTTCTCTTTTATTCTTTACTTGTTTTCTACTTGCCAATTACTTTCACTTCGAAAATCGCATCACAGACCATCTTGACAGCTACTTAACTCTAACAAGAAGTATCCAAGTGAAGAACCGTTGAACATCGTATCATCCTCATACTTCGAGCACCGAAAGTCCTGTAAAATGTTCAGGCCGCGGGGTTTGTCAACGTCAAGGGAACGTTATCGCTAACGATCGGACGTGAACTTGCTGTCGAGTTTCCCCCAAAATTCTGTCGAGTTCGGGGAAGCGAACGAACGCAACGCGATGCTGCGCGTACAGTGCTCGCCGCGGCCTAATGACAGCAGCTTCTATAATTTGGAGTTTTTGAGCGAACAGCCAAATTACCGGCGCAGGGAGGGATTACTGTTATTACACGCGGCCGCGGACTCAGTCGAAACCTGATTATACTTCAGTCAGTCTCTCTCTCCCGATCTTGACCCGTTCGTTCGACTGTCAGCTCTTCGCTCTCGTTCACCTCCATGGCACTTCTCCACAAGACGGACAGGCCTTCTCTCTCTTTTTCTTTCTCATTCCATCATTCGCGCGATTCCACCTCCGAACGATCCTTTAACCACGCAAATCGCACTCCGCCACCCTACTCACTGGAAGCACAATCTAGTATCTCGCCCATTAGCAGTTTCGAAATTCTTTCGCGCGACACCGGTAGCCACGTAGAAATGCATACGTCAGAGTATTCTCTTTCACAGATGTTTATTAGTTATCAAAATAGATTAAATAGATTTTATCAATGATGTAGGAACGAGTGCACAAAACTATTTTTATAAATTATTTTTTAACTTAGATATTGTATTTTTTTAGAATAAAATTTAAAGTCATATAATAAACATATAAAAAATATATTAATTTTTTTAAATTTCATATTAATTAACACTAAAATTTTCTTTTTATATGAAATAAAAAATATTAAAAAAATTTTTCTGTTGGTTAAATGTGACTTGAAAAATGATTTTTGTTCCTAAATTAGCGTATTGATACAAATAAGAATATTAAGATACTTATTAACACATCATTAAAATTGACGGTTAATGTAAAACTTGTGATGTTATTTCATATCAATTTGTGATTGCGTTTGAAGTCCCTCAGACCGAATTGATACTACTTTATATAATAGAATGAAAAAATATGTTTACAAATTTGCATATGAACTTTATCAAACACTGAGATCCTTTTATTGAAAATAGGATTATTTCTTTTTTTGGATATTATTTTTTTCTGCAAACTTATTAAATTTAAAATCAGGATAAACTAAAAAGATTTAGTAATTCTTTGTAAAAAAAAAAAAACCTGTTTACAAGGAATAACTGAAGATTTTTTAATAAAGATTTTTATAACGGAAAAAAGTACGAGATTTTTTAATGAGAAAGTATAGCTTTAGTAATCTTTACAAAGGATTACTTAAGATTTTTCAATTACAACGAGGAAACGAAAATTTTCAATGAGCATCGTAAGTAACGTAAAGGCATAGCAGGATCATTCGAACTGGTCGATGATTTCTTGATAGATAGCTGCCATCGTTTCAGGTTTCGGCTGATTAGTTCTTAAGTAATTGCCGCGCATCCTTAGGGCCTTATAACGTGCGTTTATAGCCCTGTAATGAAGCCGCTTCTAAGACCTTTGCTCCACCAGTCGAAGACTATACAGTCGAAGCCTCCGAGGCGTGCCAAGATTTTCTTTATATATTAAGCATCACCGATATTTACAATATATGCCTCATTTATTTACGCTATTGGCTAAATAAGATCACAAATCGATTTTAGTGATTAATTGTATCGCTCGGAGATACTTAACCGACGATCGATGAAAGATTATAATCCAAGATTATAATATATATCCAAGACTATAATATATAAGTGTTCTGAAAAGATAGTCTATATCAGATATAAATATTAATTAGAAGTTATGTTTTTTTGTTTTATTCAACGAGTTGCAAATTAATTCATAATATTTGTGTCTATAGATGATATTCTGCATAATTTATGCAATATAATTTTTAGTCAGTCTACATACAGAAATAAATATAGGACTCAACTCGTAAAATTGAACATGTTCTTTCAATCGGATGTATTTCATATAAGTACATTTCTCCCCGTTATAAATTTCGTTTGTTAGTAAAAATAGATCTGTCTGATTTCTCACATATCACATCTGCGATATCATTCTGCATTAAAGAAGGATATTGCTTACCTACTTTCTACATCGTAGACGCGCACGTTGTAATTTAATAGACTTCCCTTACGTTAGTCAGTGCCGTGATGCGTTGCGGCCGTGTAGGTATAATATATATAGCGTTCGCGACAAGAGGATTATTGGTGGTAGGTATAACTCCCGTGTATAGCCACACCCAGCAGATTTAACACCTCGATCCAATTATAAAGACGCCCCTTGTCGCACGTATGATTGATGCTGCATTATGTATAGCCGTTGCTCCCGAAATGCCTTGTAGTAATAGTGGATTGCCACTATTAAAACTGTCTACGGTTGGTATTTATAGTCAGTTCTTATTTCAAGAAGTCTTAAGTAATGTCTTAAGACGCTAATGCGGCCCTCTGATTGGTTCATGACATCTCAAGATAGAACTTAAGACGGTCTTGAATATAAGAACTGATTATAAATACTGGCCAATGAATAGAATTCTGTTATTAGTTTTACCGGTACTCCACTATTCAACATGCAATGTTTTTTAGTGAAAAGGTTTTGCCAGAGTATCACAAATTTTAGCTAAATACAGATCTGCAAATAATTTTAGACTATCAAAATAATTACGTAGGACTCTTTAGCGTTGATAACAATGTAGCAAAAAGTTTTAAGATTCTAGCAATTAATTTGAACATTCTACATAATTACTTTCAGATCTACTTGTAGATATAAATCTAGATAAAGTTTTAATTTGAACAAAATCTTCCCATGTCAGGGATCACTTTACTGAAACAATTCTGTTATTAAAACTGAAACATTAAAGTTAATTAAAGTACGCTCTTCGAATTTGCTCTATAAAATGTATATGTTCCATATTTTGCATCTCATTATAAACGTTGTCAAAAGGAACTTTTTAATTTAATTTTACTATATTGTTTCCACGTAAACATATTACCTCGATAATAATACTATTTGTTCGTCTTTATGATTGCATTCATCACATTTATGCGTTGCTCTCTAGAGAGCATTAAACAATCGACGATACGCATCGTGCGCATTCTCCAGTCGCGGTTGATGCTGTGTTGCTTTTGCGGTGTTTCGAGAGTGCTGAATGGGCCGCACAGCAAGGAATATCCCGTCCTTGCGTGGTTACGGCACTGAATAGAGCCATAACGAAGTGAAACGCGCAGGTGAATTTATGCCGCAGGAACGGAGGTGCCCGAGGAGACCAATAAGCGCCGAAACGCCTTTGAGCTTCGAGAGAGAGAAAGAAAACTTATCATGGAGATGAACTCTAAAGGGATAAGACGGATAAAAAGAGACAGGATAGATGAAATGAAATAAGGAATATCTACAAAAAGAGAGAGAAGGAAAGGTGTTGAACCCGGAGCTTTCAAACTTCATAATCTCGAATGATCAATTTCGATGTGCGATAAGAAGTTATACAGCTTCGTATTCATAATGACAATTTTATTTACTTGATATTTTAATGAGAAATTTTTTTATATTTTACGACTACGATCTGCTGATCTGAGAAACGAGCGTCGTATCTTTTTGAGTGTATTGATATATGGAATCAGCACGACTGTTCAACGAATATCTCCATTGATTTGCGAGGATTGTTTTTCCATAAAGCAAGGCGTGAACATTTTATAAAAATTAATTAAATTTATAGATGTTAGTTTTACTGTTAAATGTTAGTTAGGTTAATTAAATTAATTAATTAATTCATTACATTAGTCGTTGCAAAAAAAAAGTATAGAAAGGAACAAAGAGGTCAGTACCTGTTTAGAAAAAAATCTTTAAATTCAAGTTTTTTTTTAATTATAATAGAAAAAAATTCAAATTAAAAAATTGTTCTAAATAGGTATTGACTTAAAAATTTTTTTATATTTCCTCGAGTATAAAGAGCAGAAGAAGTTGTTATAATTGAACTAATTGTATTGCACGACACAGTTGAATATGAAACTTGAATATGGAACATCGTTATCGCGTATCGTTGTTATTCATTGCGTTATGCCACCAACAACGCATGTGCTTCAATCTCTGTGTTGACTTCCTCCAACGAATTATACGAATTTCGTTACACTTTCTTAAATGGAATTTAAATTTTGCGTTATCAGGCGCGGCAATCTGTCGGGAAAGAATTTAAATATAAATAGTTGCGGGATATGTGTCGCCTTGCGTCTCGTTGGTATTTCTTCGGAATACACCTCCGTCGCACCATTACCCTTTCAAATGTAACATTGGTAAGGCGTTTCGCGATGAAGGCGATTACGAGTTTTCCCAGCTATTAAAACTATAGAATTCCCATTTCAGAAAGCAAAAGTAATGATAGTATCGTCGCATACTTAATTTATCTTGTTATATGTCATATTTGCCAAATATCTTCATTTTATTTTATAATGCAATCACTCTCTTTTTTTTTATTTTGTCCTGATCTGGCATATTTTTGCATTTATTTAAAATAGACGAATTTCGTTTCGATATTGAAATTTGTGAAAGAAAGTTTCTGTTCGGACAACAAGTATGTTTAAAAGATGTTACAAAGATGTTTTTCAGACACGCTGTTTTTATATTTATTCGTATATTATAAAAATCTGAACTTTATCGAAATCGGAATTGATTCTAAACTCGAATTATTTGACATAATTGAGCTATTAAAGCTCATCGTAGCGAAAAATCATCTGATCGACACAATCAGATATTTCGAGGATGGAATTCGAGACTCTGTTTTGCAAGAAGCGGCCCTGGCACTGGTCGGTAACGATGTATCTCATTCGGCTTCGGACCCGGCCCGAGCCTGAGGCCCGGCCGGTCCGGTAAGGCGCTGTGTGTTTAACTATTCAATAATTCATCCCGCCATTCATCACCAGCCGAGTGTAAAATTTATCTTATTTTTATGTATTGGCCCCCTCCAGTTCGCGGCACCATGCATCAACCTCTTATTAGTCGCGATTTGTTTGGCGCGCGCAGTATCCAAATCCCATTGTGTCGATTTATCGAATCGCGCGCGAATATGTTCCTAGTTCGTTGGGCCCCTGAGACCCGAATATGACCTTTTTCTCAGAAATTTGTGCACCGGAATAAAAAAGGGACGATCATTGATCTCGAGTCCAAATATATTGACTTTTCGCTTGTCTATTCGAATTATAAGATGCACGAGTGATAAATCCAAATAGAAAAGCATTCAAAATTTGGATGCAATTTCGTGATATTAATGAAAATTAATGATTTAAAAGAGTAATTAAATTTCAATTATCAATTTTTTTTTATATTACAAGTTTTTAAATAATAAAAGTGTTTATGTTTTGATGAAATATTATTTAATCAAAATGTATATATATCTCTGATTTTCTTAGTTTCATTTTAAACTAATGCAATTTATATTTTACATAATATATATAACATATGTGCATATTGTATATATTTTCTGTATTATCATGTTTCTTTTGTACAATCTTAGTGAGAAAATATGAAAGAATGTCTTTACATATACAAGGTATAGAATTATCTATTTATAAATATGAATTTTATTTTTATAGTAGCAAATAACCGGTACATATATAAAAAGAAACTTTATCAGAGATCGTGAGAATGTACTCCGGAACGTGGGACTCAAATATTTGCTATAAGCGAACTAGAACTTCTAAATTTAGATTGTAAATTCCCGAGAGACGGCATCATTATACGTAATTTATGTTGCGTCCTTCTCCACAGTTGACGAATAAGATATAACCGCGTTATTCTACGTTTTTCGCTGATAACTATAGTAGCTATTACCAAATGGCTAATTCGTTATGGAAGAGTAACAATAATGTGATTTAAATTGCTAATGGTTTGGACGAGTTTTGGTATTTGCTCCAACAAGAATTTTTCTGTATTCTTAAGAGAGAAAGAAGGGAACTTTTGAAATTTTCTTTTATGATTAAATTTTATTCTAGATCTTCTCCTTCAATTATTGCTAATTAAACTTTATTTTTAAAAAAATTGTTCGGTATTTTTCTTCTAAATTTATTAAAAAATGCTATTCTCAAGAAATTTTATACTAATGATTAGAAACTTCCAAGTAGAAGATATCAATCATTTTTGTGTCGCAAAGTTTATCATTGAGCAAGTATACTTATACCTGATAATTTTCAGATATACCTACATATTTGCCGAGTTAATTTAAATTTCCGTTTTTATCTTACATTGGATATTATTATAATATCCAGTTCCACAAGACTTTCACGCAAAGACTGATTTCGTTGTTAATTCGTCTCGTTCAGTAAACGTTTTTTCGAATCATTTCGCGGAGCGTCGCTTTTTGTTATTTGTCGAAGGTCGATAATTAGCGGCAATCGTTTCGCGGCAATTTAGTCATTTATTCGTTACACGAAGAAGACGCCAGTGTATGACACCGGCGGCCCGACTCGGCCGTTCGATTCTCTGGCGTAGCGAGCACTTCCTGTGCCAAGCAGAGGTGGGTATTCTCATTGTCATTACGTCACCAGAGGCTGTCATTTGGTTTTTCAAGCGTCCGTTTTTCTCACCGCGAGAATAGAGGGCTTGATGATCGTAATTACACATGGCTAGCCTCGGAGAAGGATAGGCGGATTAAGGCTGCTGCGTGTGTACAATTTCCCTTCGAGAAACAGGCTTATTGAACCCCGAAAGCAACATGAAGTTATTTCACGAATTAGCATTTAATGTTGCTGAGAATTTGCCAGCTATCCGATTAAAAACGATAGGATCAAATAAGAAATAATCAATTAAAAATTCTTCCTGCTTATTTGTGACACTGCAAATCTTTAATCCAACACGATTATAGATGTGAAAACATATATATTATTAAAATAAGAATATAAAGATAAATAATTAATATAAAATTAAAACAATGTAAGAAATATTTTAGGATGAGAATTAATGTCATTTAAACGTCAAAGTGACACGACAAATAACGTCGGATTATTTGCTAGGAACTTCAATGTCAAATAAATTGAGACAATAGCTGATATAGTAATTAAGGGTAAAAATACAGAAATCTAAAAGTGACATTTAAAAATATTTACAAAGAATTGTGATTATGTTAGGTAGTCTTTTGATATTGCTATTGTTTATTCGTAAAGTGTATAATTCGTAAACTGATTCCCTATGAATGCGTCTTGCTAATTAGGCAGTCCTGTCATTAGTTCAAGTACCACCGCTGCCCTTCTTTCGTGACAGAATTCACTCCCCGTGTCGCACTCTGTATACCCGATGGTTGGCGTATCCTGAATTCGCCTTCCTATTAGGGTGTGGCTTATTCCCCAGGCACAACGAAATTGGTGCTGGTGCCAGTTCTCTTGTAAGATTTAACAAAATTAACGTACGGCATTTTTTTGTTCTCGAAGTTTTCATAAATATTAATCTTTCAAAAATGTAAGCCTGATTTCATGATATTAGATTAAATGTTGTATTATTATCTAAAACAACATTTTTTTATGTAATTTTTATCACTTTATTTTTTAGTGTTCAATAAACGCAAAAAATAACTGAAATTAATTGTTGAAAGTGGATATAAATAATGACGAATATATGATATATATGTTAAATATATATTAAAGATTCACAGATTTTATTTATATATCAATTGATTTAGTCTATTTAGAAGAAATTTTTGATTAAATTATTACGCTTTTATAAGGACCATGTTTGTCTGTCATTACACTGAGAGAAATGATTTTGTTATAGGAACAAATCAAGGGAAAGCAAATGTGATATTTATTAAAAAAAACGATCGATTTGTTATGATTGCAAATTAATTCGTCTGTGTAACAAATAATCAATAGCTAGCAAATAAGAAGCTCATATATATATATATATATAAAAGTCGTAGACGGTTACAAGGTCTCAAATCGTAAGAAATTGACCAATTCTAGTCAAGTATTCTCCCTATATTAGACTGTGCTTGATCGGTTTCCTACGACTTAAGATTCCACGATCACCTACGAATTCTATAAACGAGCTTGAAGTTTATCAAAAAGATAGGTTAGATTCTATATAGTTTGTTTCTGTTACTAATAATATTGGTTGGTATAGCAGACTAGCAACAATCACAACAACAAAATTTGTCACATATTTATCGATCACCGGTTAAAGGGGACTTGTTAAATTAACAAAATCCTTTTTCTTAATTTATAGTTTCTTACACCCTTCTCTTATAAATAAGAAGTCTATTGAAAATCACATGAGAATTTGCTATAAGAAAATGACAGATCTAAGTAACGGGACCTTTGTGAACTCGACATATGTCAACATTGATGACTATATATCATCGTATTTCTTGAAATAAACTCGTTAAAAATAGTTGATTTCTATCTTCACATTCATAATGCGTTTATACCTATGTAATATAGTTTATGTAATATACTAATAATATTTTGCAACAAGGTATTAACTTTTTTATTAACGCGTAATTGACATAATATTTTTTTTTTATATATTTAAATCCTGATGTAAATATAAATTAGCAACTGTTAGCACAAGATGGCTTCCGCGTTAGATTAATTACAAAATATTCTCTGATGGTTTAAATTAATATTTCGATATTTTTAATAATATAACTGCAATTTTGGAAATACAGTGAAATATACTCCAATAGGATGGACTCTGTTTCGCGACTTTACGATTGAAACTATTAGGGAGACTTCCGTTCCGTCCCGACGCGACTAATGCAACGCGTCCCGGATAAGTCAAGGGAACCAACGGTTAGTTCGTCGTCGCGTTGCATCCCTTCATTTCGCCATCCGCTCGTTTCGGTAGAATTTGCATTTCAGAAACGCGAGATTGGGCGGTAGAAAGATAGAGCTAATGCTCACGGGGCGGTGAACCGCGCCGTATAAACACAGGGTAGCTCGGAGCCCCTTTTCGACTTCACATCATCTTCTGTTGTGTAGTGCGATTTTACGTTGAGCTTTCTGTTTTTGGCGTAAAAGAGAGGCTACTGGTGAACCTTAAAATGCGGGGTTGCACCGAGCAACGCTATTTTAGGCAATTTAACTTTTTTGTTTTTTTTTTAAAGATAAAGAAATGAAGTTAACTCGATAAATCTTGCTTTTCTGTTCTTTTCTTCAATCGTTTTTATTCCGCAAACGAAAGTAGTATCGACTCTTAGCACAAGTGGCAAAAAATAATTCTTTTATTCAACATTTTATACAAAAAAATAGATATTATATATTAATTTTAAAGTAAGAATTTATTAATTTTCAACATTGTAAAAATTATGATAATTTGAGGTTTCCGTTTGTAATTTTTTTTTATTTCCTAAGATATAAAGTGGATAATTTGTTTCGAATCTGATATATTGCATAAGTTTAATAATGACAGATAATTTTATAAATTGATGTTGAAAAAAGTTGTGCAATTAAGAGGCAATTAAATTTCTCGTCATGCTTTAGTCCCCTCTCATCATTATTAGATTTCTTCTTCAGTCCTTTAATTCTTTGATTCAGTGAAAGGCGGCATATTTGCGTAAGAAATCAAACAGCGATTCTATGCCGTACATGATTAATCGCAGCGAAAAATAGTCGATCACTTTTTATCGCTGTTAATTGTCAGCAATCCAAAACATGAAGTTTACCAATCACTCCTGTTGGAAATTTTTTTCGAAGTGCTTAGTTATTCTTTTATAATAACCGATAATTGAAATCAAATATAATGATTGATTATTTCATGATGTATCATGATTAATATCTCATGATATATCATCGATCGTATCGACGAATTATATGAATATATAACATCGCGTGTTTCTAAAGGATGCTTTGACTTATATTCTATGCGTCGAAACGTGTAGCTTTATTTTTTAGCGAAGGAAGCGTGTATAAGTTAACTAGTATAACCGCGAGGATCCTGACTGATGTAATTTGTTTTCCGTAACGTATAATGACGTAAATGCCTCGTATAATCTATTTGCGCTGATACATAGACATACGTTCCGTAATCGATATGATGTATACATATCTTAATAGTTTAATGTATAATCGTATTTCTTTCTCGTGGAGTTTAATCATAAATAAAATAAATTTTAATTTGTCTCTGTATTTAATAGATTACAAAACATTTGTAAAATTGCAAATATACAAATTTGTATAATAAATATTAACTTATAAAGTAGAAATATGTTAATATGTTTATAAAAATTTGCACGGAAAAAATGATTTGCAGAAAGATTTAAAATTTGGCTGAATATAGACGTGAGAATAATTTTGTTGGAAATTTATAATAAACACATCATTATTTTAACGGTCTAATAAAATTTTTTTTTCAGATCTGTATCTAGTAAAATTTTAGATCTTTTAGCAAAATTGTTCTTTCCGTGTACGTTCGAGGATATGCGTTTGTTCAAAAGTAAGAAACTAATTCTATCAAATTGTCGAACGAGCGACATCCTTGTGCAAAGTTAATTACTATTACCACACAGTAGCGTGTACGATATCTTTTGCAACGCGCATTGCACCTCTATTATTCTCTCAACCGGTATTATTACAGACTTACGATTAGAGCGAATAGCTTTCGATTCACGTACAAAAATTATCTCAGAGTCTATACTATGAGCCGAATTCTTGTCCGTGCAATTAACTCTCAGGATCATACTTGGAATCGCGCCTGTTACGTCGCGAATGGATAGCAATTAAAAAACTGTCGGAATATGTCCAGATTTAAAGACACTCAATTGAAGATTTAATAATAGTGATCGTATACAGATAATTCTTGCTTTGTTAACAAACC
>Ga0157364_1003719_pt1 | contig 14905 bp, 4 predicted proteins | sample AttsexASBM2_FD_111476 | JGI IMG/M metagenome (GOLD analysis project Ga0157364, IMG submission 111476) | Fungus gardens microbial communities from leaf cutter ant in Ribeirão Preto, State of São Paulo, Brazil - Atta sexdens ASBM2 | ecosystem: Host-associated > Fungi > Mycelium > Unclassified ... | reverse complement strand
TCTTTCCTATAGCTTTCTCATTTGCGATTCTCGGCTGCAATATACTAAATAGCCTAAATCCGAGATAAGATTTTTTTCAGTAAAAATTTTAAATAGGATTTATCATCTCTTGTAAGCTACTTGCTTTTGCTGAAGAAATTTAAGACTATTTAACAAATAATATAATATAATAGAAATATCTTGTTGTATTTTCGTAAGAAACCTGCAATTATCTTGACATATATTTAGATATAAATTATTGAAAAGCAATACTGATCTTTTTTCATGGGTAATATTCATCAATAGAATATTCATCAATAATGAAATAATTAATTTTTAATGATTAATATTCACCAATAAAATATAACCAGACATATTTTTTTTTAATACCGATATATTTTTTAATACCGATAGAAATTTGAAGAAGAAAAAAAGTATTTATGATATTGTATAAATATTCAATTTGCTTAACATTATAAATATAAAAATAATATGTTACCTAAAAAAAATTTCTAAAAATGATGGAATTAATCTCCAAAATTCATAGACAAATAATTGACTAAGTTCTTCGTAAATATCGTTTATTTTTAGTCCGAACTGAATCAACATCTGCTATGTATAAGTCAGGCTGTCGTTGGCATTTTAACGAATTGTCAACGGTTACCCTTTTGCATTCTATTAGAGCTGTTTGTGGTCGCTATGAAGGTTCGATGGCATTTAAGTGATGAAAGATACCACGACGTAAAATTTATGATAAAAATTTACGAAATGAGACTTCATTTGAGGTAATTATTATCGTGTATTTGATGGTCTAAATATTAATGTTATTTTTCTTTGCCATTTTTTTCTTATTCTTTGTTCTGCTTCTCTTTGTATAAGGAGAAAATACTTTTTTCGAATTACCTAAAATAAAATTGATGGTACGCTGTACGTATTTACGCTCATGTTATTTATAAATTTACATTTTATAATTTTCTTTATTTTATCTTTTATAAGTTGGTTTAGATTCTTTCAAAGAAACTGTATATTCAGCATATATGTAACAAATACATACTTCTTTCTTACATCTGCCATTTTTCATTGTTTTATAATACGAAGATATAAATGCAAAAATATTTACCGTTTGTTTAATATATATCTTGGTACTTTCATTTTCTTTTCTCTTCCCCTCTTCTTGAAAAGTATTATAATAATGATATGTTCATGGATGTGTAGAATACAAACCTTTGAAGACTCGTGCTATAATAATAAACAATATTTCTCGCGGAAGAGTGATGGATTTATGAGTGATTCGAGGGGAGGGGGGGGAGGAAGAATGATATTATTATATAATAGTCATCATATGGCTATTATATTCAAAGCTATTCTTACTTAATTTTTTATAGCTCAGATGTAAAATATTTAAAACAGTTTAAAACAGTTATTATATTAAAGGTTATTATACAAATAGATTTAGATATTTGATACGAAATTGTTCTTGAATAATTTATTTTGTATTAAATAAAAAAATATAACATACACAATATAAGGGTAAAAACAAAATCAAAATGAGAAGATATGTAATTAAAACATGTGCATTGTATGAGAGGAAAACCATTATTGACAAAAAGGTTTGACTTAAAGTTTGAAATACTTTTATAAGTTTAATTTGAAACGATAAGACATAAAGAATACGACGTAACAAAATATTCAGCTGTATATTACAAGGAAATGCATCACATTTATTTATAGAAGTTGCGTATATAATTATACCATTTCTTAATTAAAGTGAAATACATAAGCTGATGTTAAAGATATCACAGATATCTCTTTTTTCATATTTAATTATATAACAGAATTGCGTGATATGCTGCACTAAATAATGTTATCTCGTAAACGCACAAATTAAAACATGTGTGATACTGATGGTTAGGATGGTACCTATCCCTTTGAGAGGGATACAAACTTTTTAACTTTTATAGTCGTGCGTCCTCGTGACATTGTGTTCCGACAAGATCAGGATGAAGAGTAGGTCGGGCCAGGTTAATGTCGAGACGTCTAGGTCAAGGAGTGGTCACTGGTCTCGATCGGCTCGTTTATCTCAACAGTTGCGACCTACTTGAAACCTACCGGTAATGTTAATATTGTCATTTTTCAACGATATCGTCGGTCATGATGATGGTTTTATCGATTTTGTCTTTCTCGCCTCTAGCAACTGGAAAGAAGTGCCACATATTATTGATGAAGCGATTAACATTTGACGAAAAACGCTCGATTGATTCGATATCGTCATATTAGAGATCGAAAGAACTGCGTGGCCGCTATTAAAGCTAGGTAAACCCATGATTCTTTTTCCTTCTGATCTGATGGTCAATGCGATAGTTTCGTTTCCATTCGCGAATAAATGCAGAAAATAAATGTAAACCGCGCATTTGCATGGTCTTCTTTAACAAAATCAACCGACTCGCGTGCTAATATACGTGTGGGCGTTCTCGGAAGTCGACTACGGACGAACACGCTAATGCAAGTCTTGCAATTCCATGAAAATATTCCCGCCTGTTCCTACTAACCTTCCTTACATTTTCTAGGAGTAGGTACGTATTTAACCTGTGATAATCTTTTGTGCATCGCGATAAAGCTACATATTCTTGTTATTACGAAGTGGAAATTTGCGCCGTTTGTTTCTTTTTACAAAAAAAAAGAAGAAAAAATATGTTAGAATAAAATATAAAATTTAAGAAGAGAATTTATCATACGAATCGAAATATCTGTATCGCAATATCTGTATAAATTTTTAATTTCTAATTTTAAAGATTAAAACTTACGATATTATAAAATTTATTTCTATCAACAACTTTTTTTATTAGACATGTTTTGTCAGACGAGGAGAACGAGGGTTTATACGAAGTATATGTTAATGCTGACTACTATGTATGACGTTTACATGCGGCCAAGGGTAAAAGATAAGTGAATGTAAAAGAGGGATGGCAGTTTCAACGATATGGCTTGTCAAGATCGCCGGTTACGATTAGACCCACGGCCATGATGTGCTGGCACATTTAATATCTACCACGTTGTCATTACTGTTTATTATTTGCCCATCGTCCGGTAGACCGGCGGTGCATTCGCATCGGATATGACAGGGAGGGGGGGATGGCGTTGTTTACACTAGGGAACGCTGCGTGATATTAACGGTATCCGACTTTAATTATTCTTTCTCTTGCAAAAACATCCTTTCCTATCGATTGGAGAATCCATCGCTAATGATTGTTTTGCGCAATTAGCTGATATATCTGCATGAATGTAGCAAAGCGAAGTATTGTGTGTTTCTGATGGTTTCTTCAGCTACGCTCTTTAACCACGCTTTAGTCTTCTCAGATCAAACAACTTCTTGAGGAAGCAGAAGAATTGACGACGACATACACGACATTGCGCGTCACAGTAAATTGTAGTTCGTAAAACTCTAACGTTTCACAGTAGCGGAAATCACGTGACGTTGATGATGACTCAGGAGACGCTTCGCCGGCGCGGAAATTGAAGGAAGAGAGGATTATTCCTTCCCGTGACGCAGTTGATTTTACAATACGCCGCTCCGACGCGCGGTTGCGTTAGAATGCTCGCTCGTAGATTAAACAGCGCTAATGATCCGTATCGCGATCCCGTTAGGACTGACTCGCCTCCTCCAGCGTGCATCGTCGTTTTCTGCTTCCGCTTCTAGCTCTTTACGCATGTGGGCACCGTGTGGCCGAGAGAATCCATCCTTTCGCTACGTGAAAACTCCATAAATCCTTTTATACACAGCTTGTAACTATTGATAACCGATGACTCCAGTTCTCTTTACATTCCTGTCGGAAAACAGGAAGTTTTACTCTTCAATTAACTTGATCGTCATGGGAAGTGGAGCAACCAGTATCAATTTGCAGTTGGAAATTACAGAACTGGGAAAAGTAGCATTTGAAACTGAATTAAATTAAGTTTAAAAAACATTTAAATGAAAAATTTGAAGGTTGTTTTCGAAACTGTTTAGACGTGTTTTTGAGTCGACACGGATGCGACGTCAGTGAATTCAATTTCAATAGTAAGAAAAAAAAAATATATATATATATAAAAACATATTAAATATATATATAAAAGAAACGATTACGTGAGACGTAACAAAATTATGGCGAATGTAATCATTTTGCAGAGCAAAGTAATACGATGCGATGTGGTAGTAGGATAAGGCGCGGAACAAGATAGTCTAGCAGTCGCTAGCGATTAATTATGTATTTGCCTAATTGCGCAACGCATTAAAACGCTCACAGAAATGAGATAATAATGCAATTACAAATTATGCGGTGAAAGCAATTACGTTCGGCGCACAACGACGTTCGTTATAGCGTTAACAACCGATGTAGTAACGCGATAGACGATAGATCGTCATCCGCACCTATGTCGTCCATGCGGCGATGCGGTCACGACGGAGGACGGTGTTGTCCTAGAGCATCGTTCCCGGCCGCGCGCGCGCACGGTTCTGCGATTAATTGCAAATAATTAGCGGATAATCCCGCAAATAATTAGCGGAGAACGAGATAACGGTACAAGGACGTACTGCGCTGCATATCGTCCATTGTTCGTGCGCGTTACCCAGACGTATTGTTGCGGTGCATATCCTGCTGACGCGTTGCCTCCTCCCGTCCTGTCTCTTCCTCTAGTGCAGCCGTGCATCGATCCTCTTCTTTGATTGAATCAACACGCTTTTCGTGACTCGTAAAATCACGCGATTCTGCTTTTCTAACGTTGTTGAAATCATCGTCATTTGCCTCCACCGATCTGCGAATACTTCAACACTGCCGTGATGATTCACGTCGCGAGAAACTTTGCCAGTGTTATATCCGATACAGTCGATTCTTCTTGTGAGTCGTAGCACTTCACTCTTGGCTTTATTGTTTTCTCGGTGTCGGATTGCCAGACAATGCGCAGTGTTTCGCACGCTTTGACGATAGCGCGGCGCGGGCGTCGCGTCACGTCGCGTCGCGTCGCGTCGCGGTATTCCCGGCGCCGCGCTGTGGTGACACCGCGTCGTAAATGTTTTAAATGCCAACGGGATAATAGCGTTTACGCGAAAGTGTTATGTGTGAAATGAGAGGAAGAGCGTAACTTTCGAAGTTTTGCACACTTAGCGGAAAAGAGAAAATATAAGAATTTCAGAATATTGGTTAACTGAATTCCCAAAAAAAGACTTTATAAACTATTTTACTTTTACGTTTGAGTAAAATCAGTGTAAAATTTGAGCATTCTCTTATGAGGGATCTACAATAGAAGTCGTAGCGTTCGTAGAGTCTTAAGTCGTAGAAAATTAATCAATCACAGTCGAATGTGAGAAAAATAATCGACTATGATTTGTCAATTTTCTATTTAAGATCCTATGATCGTTACAACTTCTATTGTAGATCCCGAATAATACATATATTTAAGTTATTTAATTTTTTTGTTTATTTGATTCTTAAGGAATCCTAAAGTAATCTGTATTACCGACTAAACCATATAATTTTTGCACAATTACTTTTTTCCTCTTTTACTGATTAAAAAATTTTTTTCTAGGATTAAAGTATACGCATTAATACGTGGCTGTGAGGTGGAGTTTATGCCGAGAATGACAAAAAATGAAGATTTCAAGAAATTGAGATCTTCTTTATCATTTCTTACAATTACTCTAACGATGCTCCAGAGCTGTTATTGTCGTGACAATATTTGCTTTATAATAAAAGCTGTGCAATCTGTATTTATGAAATAGTAATCTACAGACTAGTAGTTAGTACGAAAAAACAATGCGGAGTCCTTAAAATTAGACTTGGACGTTTAATTAAAACGTTATTGTACGAAACTTTATACTTATGTGCTATACAAAATTTTACTTATGTGTATACCTATATGTGTGTGAGATATTGATGTAGTAGTTGAATAATACGTAATGATATGTCAATGACGCTTAAATCGTCTGTGTGTAAGTGCTATTTACAATCTGACTAACCGTCTTTAGAATCCCAATATTATTTATTTGCAAATTTTACGAAGCCATATAAATTAAAATCAATTTTTTTATATATCCTAATAAATATTTGTACAAGAAAAAAGTTTTCGTTTAAAATTATTTACTTAAAACTGTAATAAAATATAATCATTTTGCTGTATAAAGCCATTATAAGCTAAATTATTTATTTTGTTTTTTTCAGATTATTTCAGGAACATATTCATAAAAATAAAATATAGATAAAAATGTTTTGGCGAATATTAATTAATGTTGACTTTTCTAACTAATTTTTTAGCTAATACTTTTAATATTTGTATATATTGCTAAAATATCCTTAATTTTTATACCAAAGTTTTTACGTTATAATAATACCAAATAAAATTATTATATAAATAAATAACAATAAAATAAATTTAATAGTGACAATATTTTTTACATATTCATATTTTAACATTTAAATTGATTATAATGTCTTGTTATATATTAAAGTCGATATAAATTAATGCCTTTCTACTATTTTACATATTATACATTCATCAAAAGTTTATAAATTTTTATCAACTTTCTATTTAAAAATATATTTATATTTATCAGAAAGAATTTTTTGACTCTCTACTACTTTGATGATTTTTATTATTTTATAATTTCCTTCCAATAAAAACTAACTTTTTTTTCTCGGAACTTGTCATGCTTACAGACATTTATGCGTTTATAATTGTTATGTCTTTCTCCATCGAATGATTCATGTTTTACTGCAGAATGTTTCGTATATCAAACTTACCTTGTTTCTGTTACAGTTGGTTTACTTTACCAGTTTACTGTAGTTTCTTTGAGAAAACTTCTGATTTAATTTCGCCACATGTATCATTTTATGTTATATTACATATCATTTTTATGCTTAACCGTTTCATAAAAGCAGAAGAAACTAGAAACGAATGTAATACATTATGGATAGAGAAAAGCATATTTGTTAAACTTAGTCACTGTAACGTTGCGCTATTTTGTTGCCATCACGATTAATAAAATATATATATTGTAACATTATTTTAATAAAAAAAAGCGTTGAATCGATGAAAGATTTTATATTTTTAATATGCATTAATTTGGCAAAGTTGTCGTAATATTGGAATGTATTGGTTTCAATATTAATATTTTTCTATATTATATTCATTTAAGATAGATTGTTATTGTTGATAAAAATACAAAAACTTAATTCAAATTAAAATGCTATTGTAGACTTTAAATTTTGTCATTTGTGTTTTTAGGTATTTTGAAGAAATGGGATTGGTAGAACGAGAATCCGAGATGCAAGAATTGAATGCTCCTAGACCTGGAAGATCGCGAGATCTTTTCGGAGTACAATTGGAGGTAAGAGAAGTTACTTATATGAGTTACTTATATGAGAAGTTTATTCATTTGAACTCAAACGTGCAAAGGATCACTCAATAAGCTTGTGAAATTAAAATAATTTCTAAGATATTATGTTTGTTAAAGCGGAGAGTCCTTGAAAGTCAGAACAATGAGGAAAGAGAAAATAATTTAATACTCGATCTCCGATATCCTTGTTGAAGGTGAGAATACATTCGATCCAGGATTAGCTATCCATTCACTTGAGAGTACGCTGACTGATTTCAATGGTCACTTTTGCCTGCGATTGTAGTGTAGGCCAGTGAGAGGCTCGACCCAGAAAATCCGTATCGGTTCTGGTACAACAGTCAGCCATCTGAAACTGAAACGACCAAGGAAAGTTCGTTCGTTGCACTCTCTTCCCTGTTATGATCAATCCGACTGTTATATCTTTCTCCGCGTCTCAACGAGTTAAATTCTAATAAAATCAGATGTTAATTGTCAAAACTTAGCTTCGAAAATTTTTGCATTGTTGAGAGGTTCTTTCCAAACACATTTTTTTTCTATTTTACTTTTTATGTCTATTGCAGCCTTTTTATTTATTTTTATGACAATAAAATAAATATTTGATTTTTTGAATTTTTTTTACAATTCGATAGAAAAATCAATAATTTAAAAAAGCGTATAACTAGGAGTATCAATAAGAATATTAAATAAATAGAAAAATACGTACGCATGCATGCGAGCTCGAAAAAACATAACAAACTGATTCAAAAAATTGTTTAAAGAAAGTTAAATAATAAAAAATTTTCTTGTGGCAAAAAGTTGATGTAAAAATTTGAATTGTTGCATGAATAGATTTATTGAAGACAGAAATGAAAAAGAGAAACTATAATTTTGTAGTAATTAACAAAACTGCATGATCATAAACGAATGACATAATAACAGAGTAAAGGTAGTCGTGTAACGACATTTCATGACATTTCGAATGATCGAATAAATTGGTAAGACCATTTTAATATAATTTGATGACAGCCAAAGATATAACTTATACAATGGACGTTTCGTCGTCATTATCAGCATTTAACGAGCATCGATTTAATTGATCGATACACTCGTAATAAATTAATACATACGATAAGGTATATATAGATGTGTGATGCAAAGAACAGAGTTGTATTTTCGGAGGACATTGAACGCTGCTGAACTTCCATTTCTCACCGCTATAATTCACATTTGATCGATACTCGTTCGACAACTTATAGGACATATGGTCTATCTTGCGAAATTATTCGGAATATCATGTCGTCGAAAGCGAAATAAGACTAAGAAAAAAAACGGACATATTTCGTAAGTCTTGTTCACATTTATATCATTGTGGAATTTATATAGGTACGGTTTGTGAATTTAAGAACGTTTTCACTTACAATTAGTAAAAAAAAGCATGAAGAATCATTGTACAAGCTCTTCAAAAAATGAGCGAATGTCATTTGTTTCTTGAACTTTTTATTCAAGCCTAAAAACTCGTTATCATTATTAGTAAACAAGTTTGCTGATTCTCTTATAAAATTTGCTGACTTGATGCTGACAAATCAAAATGTACTTCCATATTATTTTCCAAATTATTTTATACTATGTTGCATGGACACGTGTCTTATGTTTTATTATAATGACATAACAATGTATTCTTGTAGCAAATTTAAACAATACTCAATCACTCATGCAATAATGTGATACCAAACGTCATGTATATATTTTGCTACTTTCTAATCTTCTGCTTTTAACAATATGTTTTCGAAGTAGATTAATTTTTATAATGTATACATAATAAAAATTAATTGTTTAATAATTTATTATATCGAAATATAAATTTTTGTTTATTAAATTTTGCGATTGTGTAATTATAAAATTGTTTGCGTGTGTATTTGCGAGATTTGTTTCATTTGATAATTTTGTCAATTATAAATTTCTATAGTAACGAAGTCGAAATTGTGTTCGATTATTTGGGGCAATTTAATTTATGTGGCATAATAAGTGGCATGAATGCCAATGATATATAAGTGAATAATAATCCTGAAGAAAAAATCAAAGATAAAAAGGGGAATAAAGAAGGGGAGAGGGGAGGAGAGAGAGAGAGAGAGAGAGAGAGAGGGAGAGGGAGAGAGTAAATGAGCGTAGAGTTCTGGAGACTTATCATAAACGAACGAGCAGATTCAGATTAATCATTATAATATTTTGCAATTGTATGCTCTTTATTGCAAATGTACACGTTAGCGATATTAATTTTGTATGCCATTGGATTATCAATTACGTTTAAATATTATGCGCATAAATTACACTCGCTTAAGTACGATTGTACGAGTAAGCAATAGCGAAATTTCTCTCTTCGCCGTTTCTTCATGCTAGATTTCTCTATGGACTTACCGGCTAATTCGTTTCATCACGGATGATTTTCCGTTTTAACCGCCGTGATGTTTCGGCGTAACAGAATCGCGGTTGAGAAGAAAAAAAAATCGAATCAAACTAATCGAAAGTGAAATTGAAACTTATAATTTACCGCTGGTAAAATAAATTGACTGTTGCTTCACTCGAATCAATTATTTCGAGAATAACATATGAGTCCAACAAAATTTTTAGAAATTTTTAGAAATTAAAATCGCATAATGGAATTTATATATTATGAAAATTAATAATGTACCAGATTGTAAAATTAACGAACACCGAATATCTAAGAAACGCGTTAATTATAAGAAGTATTCTTTGCAGCATCTCAAGGTAAGAATTTTGCGTGTTACCAATCTAATCATATCGTAACATGAAATTACTCATAATGACATAGAGTTACATATTACTGAAAATTAAATCACGAGGGTCCTTGAAGTAATTATGCGGTTGCGTGCTGTGATTGGATAATTAAGAAAAGTGAAGCTTTAGGTAAAAAAGCTAGGAAGCTTATTATTTTTTATTATGTTATCTTATACATATGTTGACTTTTTAATGTATGTTTAAGATTTCCGCGAATACTTATGTTACGATTGAGCATAAAGATTTCTCATCACGGGATATGCATAAACATTAATTCATGCTACCGGTATTTCACAGATTCCATTGAAATTGCTTGTGTGCTGCGAAAAATTATCGATAACAATTTAATTCTGCATAATTTTGCAGCTGCGTAAGTGTGCAACATTCTAATAGCGATTATTTTCTCAATCTCGATCACACACACACATACACATTAGCGTAATGTCCGCAAATAGTCAGCAAGAATACGCGATTACGATAGACAGGATAATTGCTTGGTTCACTCATAATCAGCTTGGTATCGCGACAATCTTTAATAAGCGGAGTCAGTGCTCCAAGGAATTGCGTACAGTTTTATTTCGACAGACGATCATATCCAAGCACCATCATATATCCGTTTTATGATGCAACATGGTGCATCCGTCGCGATTTAAAAAATCTAATGGAAATGTTTTAATAAAATTTGTATTTATTTACAATATAATAAAGGAACGCGTGATAGAAAACAAAATGACAAGTTAAAGACTTAGGATTAAGTGAGGTAATAAATAATGTTCGTCAAGGAAGAATTACTAAAAATATTTAATAAACAGTTATAGATATTTAATTATAGATATTTTTAAATAACGCGGTGCTTCTAATTCGGTTTCGTTAAAGTTTCTTTTTAGGATAGTTCAGATTCGCTGAACTTTGCCAATAAAAGTTTATGCTGACCAAGTCTGATTTGACACTCGTACTACCACGAAACTGGCAATTCAAGCTGACTTATCGCTGAACTTTGCTGAAACTAAGATAGTCTGATCTGCAATAACGAAGCTTTGGCAACGAGCACTTGTACGTGTTCCGATTCCGGTGGCGTTTGGAAACTTCCGATGATCGCGTGAACATAATCGACATATTGCACTGCTGTGCTTTTCGACTGATAATAATCTGAAGAAAAGTCACATCTCTCAGAAGAAGTTCTCTTGCAAAGAGAGTCAAGACAACATCTCTTCAACAATGATCTCTTCGACAATGATCTTCTAGATATTTTTTTTTAGAGAACCATTTCTTTCAAAAATATCTTATAGACACTCGATCGAACAATCGAAAATAGCGGAACGTATTTTAAAATGGAATAAATATATTTATCCGCATGCCTGTCAAAATAGATTTTTAATTATAATCAAGCACATATATGAACTGAAATTTTTATTGCAAAGAAGTTTCTTTCGAATTCTTTCTTCAAATCTACACTGACATATATGCGTGATTAGTCATAAATAATGCAATATTTGCAACTGACTCAATTTGAAGCTTTTATGATGTAAATGAATTTTCATAAATACTTACGTCTTGATATTTTCTCCAAGTATTTTTAAAAGTATTTTTGTTATACTTTGAAAATTATTTTATTAAAAGAAACGAATTGTATTTTTCTCTGTCAGAGACAGAGAAATATTTTCTTTCTTTTATGCGTATTAATAAAATATAAAAAAGTGTTAATCCGTCAATTGGACAATACTTCTGTAATGCTGTAGCAATGTACATACAAGTGTAGTAATTTCCGTTTTATTAACACTGCATTGCATAGTAAGCGAAACAATTGCTTGGACTTGTTTGGAGAAGCTATAATTTTATTATCGTGCGTTTCGCGTTTTTTTAATTGTGATGCGCGAATCGAGATAAACTCTAAATCATTATTATACATACAAAAATGTATCAAGATTTATTTATCGTATAATTTATAGTATATTATAAATACTATATATTTGGATCGAATTTACTTATATTGGCTACGATGCGATATAATTTAAATTCCGAATTGGAATATAAATGTTCAATATGCGCGATACAGTGTTATAAAGTGTTAGATGACTCTAATCTTTTTGCGACTGCTATCTACGCATATATCTCCGCAGTGCAAATATATGGAGCACTTTTTAACAAAATTTATCCTCTCGATATATTAAAACGAAAATATGTGAATAATAATGAAAACAAAATTATTATAATAAAAAAGAATTAAAAAAATATATACGTATAATATTCCATAATGATACAATGTTTGACTGCTAGCGATTAATTAATTAAATAATTTTTGGAAATGGATGATTATTTAATTATTTATCTTTCTGTAAACATTTAACTAAAATTCTTATAACAGATCGATATCTTTCTGTTACAATTATTCTACACATATTATCTCACTTCTAATTTAAAGAGAAAAAGATTAAAGTATACAAAAAATTGTATATAATATAAAAAAGGGATGTAGAACATCCTAAAGATATCTATCGATTTTACTCTAATTATCTCTCAATGGGAGAGAAAATTAGTGGGTTAATAGTGTAGTAGTAAGACAACTAGTAGATATTACCTACTAGTTAACAGTGATGAGCCAAGAAGAAAAGAGCAACACGATTTATGAGTCCATCCACGCGAGCTTTCATCTCTCTTGTGAAATTAGCATAATCTAGCAATAATAACTCATACAATCGTAGGAAGTCCAGTGCTTTCGACCAATTATAGAGTACATTCGTATCTTCCGTCGAGCACAACGAGCTTAGGGGCGAGTCGTCGCGGCAAGCGGCTCATATCTTCCTTTATCTATTCAGGCATCTCTTCGCTCGCGTATATATATATGCACGTATACATATGCTTGTACTCATGAACCAATACTTGTGTTACAAGTATATGAATGATTTAAGTACACGTGCGCGCGTGCGTATTTGCACGCGTCGTTGCATATGAGATGTTCGCGCGCGAGCTAAGCGTGAATTCGAATGTGTGTGTGTTTGATGCGTATTGTATGATTTATCGTGCTCGTGGAGCAGCAGGGAAATTGAAATCGTTACAAGGTATAAATAAAAACATGAGGTTTCTTACGCTGTCCTCTTTCGAAGCATTTATAAAGAACTTGTTTCTTTAACCTATTAATTTTTGTTTATGCTCAGAATTGATGCTAACATTTTTAGTAGAAAGTGTAATAAGAAAGCTGCGCCGCTCAAGTAATCTTATAATTTAATGTCTTATAATTAATATATATGTTTTATTTATAAGAGTATATATAAAACTTTTACTTCCTACGCAATATGATTCTTTGAAAGACGTTCTGGAGAATCATAGACACCTCTTTTCGACGTTCTTAGAACATTTCTTAGAGAACTGTGTTGTATATTAGGTTTGTGTGCGTGCGTGCGTGCGTGCGTGCGTGCGTGCGTGCGTGCGTGCGTGCATGCGTGCGTGCGTGCGTGTGTATGTGTGTGTAAGTGTAGTGTACATTCTATTTTTGATTTTCATTATTTAAGATTATTTCTTTATAGTTTGAATTTATGCATTCTTTCGTAGATAAAATAAAAAAATAATAGAAACATATTAAATTACTAAATTCTTAATGCAAGAAATTTTATGGTGTTTGATAAAATATATATTAAGATATGTATTAAGACATTTTTTCATTTGAGATATTTGCTTTTAGAATAGATTAGTGCACAACAACTTTAGTAGTGCGCTAATGCTCACTAATGCGTTCAATCGCATTTGTTATTATTGTTATTTAATTAAATAGAACAAATTAGATTTTTATAAATTGACAGATTTTACTGATATATATTATTTATGTTGTTAAAAAAATTGTGATACTACTTATTAGGTATATTTAAATTTTATTCTATTTTCAAAAACAGTTGTATTGATAATTTGAGTTTGGTAGCTTTATATCGATAGTTGATAAATTAAAGTATTAAAAATTTGTACCAACATGTGATTATTGAAAAAAAACTGTATTGCCATCAGTTGATAAATTTTCAACATCTTTCTTTTATCATGTGCGTTCTCAGATGGTAAAAGTAACACTGCAGTTCCTTCTTTTGCACCTTTTATGCCTATGTTCTACTCTTAATTTTTAACAAGAATTAACTTTTTCATTTCATTCATTTAGTATCTATGTATTTCACGAAGCAAATGAATCACCTGTCGCTCAAAATAATATTGGATTTCTGCAGAAATTAATTTTTGCAATTTTAGTTTTTTAGAAATTTTTTGCTATAATAATTTGATGCAGAGAAGAATTTTTTCAGAAAATAATTTTACATTCTATAATTATATCTTTCTTCAAATTATAATATCATTATTTTGCACAGCTAACAGCAAGATTATGCATTATGCATAAAATATATAATATAATATAATCTAATATCTACATGCATATGTACAATGTAAACTACATGAACTGTGTGTTTTCATTTATGTAGGTAATTTTTAGATAGTATTGATCACTGATGGTTTCTTTATTGTTGCACCGGACTACTCTGAAGCTTCTATTTTGTTTGTTTATTTTTATTTATGAATATTAATGTCAAATATATTAACATTCATGAAATTTAATTGCTTTTTTTCTGTATTGTTTTCCAATTTATAATAAATTTACATATTTTATATTACTTATTGTACATGAAACAGATTCGTGTAAATTAACGGAAATATTCCGTGTGTGTGTGTGTGTGTGTGTGTGTGTGTGTGTGTGTGTGTGTGTGTGTGTGTGTGTGTGTGTGTGTGTGTGTGTGTGTGGGTGTGTGTGTG
>Ga0157364_1003718_pt1 | contig 14905 bp, 8 predicted proteins | sample AttsexASBM2_FD_111476 | JGI IMG/M metagenome (GOLD analysis project Ga0157364, IMG submission 111476) | Fungus gardens microbial communities from leaf cutter ant in Ribeirão Preto, State of São Paulo, Brazil - Atta sexdens ASBM2 | ecosystem: Host-associated > Fungi > Mycelium > Unclassified ... | reverse complement strand
TAGAAGGCCAAATGTTAACGCTTTAAAACCACAAAAAGGCGGGAAGATATATAAAATTTAAATTGTTATTTCGGTTGTATCAAATCTAAAGCTCAGAACTTTTTTGTACACCTAATAATTTCATAATACTTCGAAGCGGTCATTCATCCGATTGCATACCGCTATCCACTATCCTTGACTTCTGGAAACTACATTTCGATGATCCACGAACACTTATATAATCATGGATGTATAGCTATGATGATGATACATCTGGCTTCAGTATATCCTGATAGAAATTTGGTCAGTTCAACTGAACATCCAGCCAGTTACTATCTAATATTTAATTTTAATGTTATAACGATTATTTTCATATTAGGAAATTATACGCTGTAGTTTCATAGTATCAGTCATGTATATCGTCTTCATGTATGTCGACTAGAATGTCTCTTCTGTCGATAATATATAGTACGCCATTGATGCGGTACGGGTTATCATGATATACCATGATGTGCCTAAATAGTATGCAGTATACAGGTATAGTGTTGATACGCTGTACTAAAATATTATGTATTTTTTGTATTGCTACCGTACACCGCCACCCCGTGGCAGTAATAGTACGGTACGATATTTTGTGCGAGTTTCGTGGGATATCACTTGGTTATCTGGGATAATATTTTACTATTGAAGATTTTATCACCAGTGATAAAATCTTCAGTAGTCCAGAAAATACATTATCAAAAATATAAACAATACTACGAATAACACACACACTCTCTCTCTCTCTCTCTCTCTCTCTCTCTCTCTCTCTCTCTGCTTATAATTTTTTTCTAGATCTAAAAATCACTTTCTTCTCACTTAAATTCATGTCCAAATTGTTATCGATAATTCGTCACTTAGTGATAGTATTTCTTTTTATGTAATTCTTATATTCACAGAAATTTTTGTCTTTAACTGTCTAGTTTGTTCAACATAAGTAGCAATGCAATTATTACAAGATATTTTATAAACTAAATTTTTATGAGAATATGTGAGAAAAACATCTTTCTGCACTTTGATGAAACAAGACAATTTATCAGATCGAAAAAAGACAAGTTCAAGACAACACCGTTAACTATATGTCTAAATTTTTCTGAATCCGACTCTATGAACGGAATCGTGATGCACATTATTCTTTTTTCATTTTTTTCTATGGAATTATTCGTTTGAACAATTGATTTTTCGTTAATAAGTTGTTTTATCCTATTAAAAATAGTATTGAATACAACGCGTAATGGGTAATTATTATCCAATAAATTTTGCATGTTCAAGATTCATTCATGTTCAAGATGAAATTCTGGATACGAGAGTAAAAAGAACGAACCTGTCAACAAGTCCAATAATCATGCCTCTTTTTTGTGAGAGAGGATGCTGAGAATTAAGATATCTACCTGAAATCCTTTGTTTGTTTCTTGACCACCAATTTTCATTGTAAATTGAATTTTAGGATGAAGCGAATTAAATTTAGTCAACATTTCCTCGGTTTTCGAAGTATAGCCATAACTAAATCATCAACGGCAACAATAAAAGAAATGGGACATCAAAATCAAAAGTGCTTAGCTCTTCCATCTCAATGTCTTACATAATTAAATCAGCAATTACAGGTAACAAAGGTGAATCCCTGAGCGTATCAAAATTTTGTTTATAAAACCTATCGTCAAACATAAAGTAAATGGAGTTAAGTACAAGCCGAATTATACCCAGGAATTCATCATCGGATTCTCATAATTATATGAGATGAGATCCCATCCATGCAAAATGCTTTTTATGACTAATTCCATAGGCAAGTTTGTGAATAAAGAATTCACATTCAATGAAATCAAAATCATATCACTGTCAAATCGTTTGCCATTGAATTTCTGAACCAGATGAAAGATGGCTTTTCAATATGGCTATGTTCTATTGAAATGCTATTGATAATTATGTGTAAGAAGGTAGCTAAAGAAAAAAAGGGCTATCAATCAACGAAATAATGATTCTTAGAAGGAAATGTGAATCTTAGGGAGACCGCCTATACCCCTAGGCATTGTGCAGTCATTGTAATCCAGAGTCTTATACATTGTACCCGAAATTTAAAATTTTTCTATTTTGTAAAGAAATATTTAAAGTTGTTAATCATATTCTCAATGATGATTTCTTGATCACAGTGTAAGATGTCTTTTAACATGATGTTCATTTATATATATATATATATATTGTCTTTGTATATATATTTGAATATATATTGTCTTTGTCAAAGGCTACCGTAACATTTCCTTTGTCAACTTTTATTAAAATGATGTTTTTCTTAGTCTTTAAGAAATGTTAGTCTTTAAGAATGCTGTGTCAGCATTCCGTAATTTAAAAAATAAGTAAAATATAAAATTTTTCCGAAGAGGACCAGACATAAAATTATTAAGCAAATATGTGATTTTATTTCTAAGATTAATGATTTTATTGTAAACCTTTCCAGGAAGTCCATTATATCAAATTCAATATTTTTAATAAATTCCATTAGAGGAAAATGAGAAATTATGCGCCAACTGTAAAAGGCATTAAATCTATTGATATTGTAATGAATGATAAATTAATAAACAATTCTTTTCTAATTGATAATATTGATGGCAATAATTGATAATTCAAAAATGAAGAAAGATGAACAGAAATATTATGTGAATGCAGGTTATCAAGAGTATGAATTTGGGAAGATAGATTTAAGATAAATTTTATTATAGGAGAGACATTATACAGGATGATTCAGAACAATCCATATGTCTCTAAAGAGTATTCTTAATCGAATTTTAAGACATTTCCCTTACGAAAATTATCCGAAGCTTAGTTTTCAAATTACAAGAAGAAATGGTTAGTATATCACGGATCGCGTATAGGAGCAAAGGAGAAGCGCTCACGGTTAAAGACGTGGATGCTTTATGCATAGAGCGTACACTGACCACACGGATTGTTCTATACTTTTCCTTGTTTACGTAATGACTTTCTATATAAAACAATTCCCACGCCATCTCCTTCCTGCTTGGGGGCACATGACTTTCACACGGGCAAGAGTCGCTACGTGTGGAAGAATGGGATTGGAATTGTTTTGCGTAGAAAATTATTACGTAAACAAGGTATAGAACAGTTTTTAATATTGTATAAAGCAGGAATAAATCGTTATTTTTTTCAAACTTTTTTCGTTAATAACCTTTTAACGAAGAGTGATCGCCAAATAAAATTTGTCAGAAGTTATTTAAAGTCATGACCTTGACAACATATATCAAGGTCAAGAGCATCAGAGCTGCTTTCGTATTGTCAACATTTACCAATTAGAAATTAAAATGAAGATTGGATCCTTTAAGAATCGGACTGCTTTTTAATTACGTTTATAAAATTGTTAGAGAAATGTAAAAGAGTAAAATTGGACAATAATTACGTGGGATAAACATTATAAAACTATTATTGATATACAAATAATCATACAATTATTTCAGTACGTCGAATTTTAAGAGCGTTTTTTACAATTCGACGTACTGAAATACTTGTTAGACTTAATTGTATACCGATATTATAATACTTGTGACAATTATTGTCTAATTTTTCATTTTTACAAAAATTTCTCTAACAATTTTATCTGCACTATCGCGCTCGTAGCATTTATTACGTACTTATGAGGAGTCTTTTATTAGAAACGCGATCGCGCTTCTAAGCACTGAAAAAGTTTGAATGTTTGAAACAAATCAAATATATTTTAAAAGCTTATTATTATGTTAATTGTAAAATTGTTATTTCCTTGTTCAATAATTCCATTTTGTTCTAACTCCTTGAAACAGTCGATAGATTATTATTATGTTTGGATGCACTATATAGTGCTCGACAATTGTTTATTATACTATAATTCACTTTCATCACTCAAATATTAAATAAAGATCCCTTTTAAAGGAATCCTAAAGCCGTCTGCATTATCGACTAAATCATATATAATATTTATATAACAAATACTTTTTTCTTTTTCATAGATTCGAAAATTCTTTTTCAAGATTAAAGTATATACATTAATAGTGTTAGTGAGGTGGAGTTTATGCCAATTAAAAATTTTGAAATTATTTTTTTTATCATTTTTTAGTGTAATATGGCATTTCAAATTATCAAGCCATGACAATATTTGCTTGATACGAAAGTTTTAACCTATATTTACGAAAGAATAATCCACAAACACGTAGTTTGTACAAACAAATAACGACTTGTTAGAATTAGACTTAGACACTTTATCATGAATTTGTTATACAAAAATTGATACGTGTGATCATAGGCTGCGTGAGATATTGATGTGGTAGTATATAAAAACATATGCGCTTGAAAAATAGCGACCTCTCTGGTGACATCGAAGTTCGAGCTTCACTTTAGGATCCTCTTAAGTACATAGATAAAGTCACACGTAGATTAAGTCACATATGAGATTCATCACTCACGATGAGATTCTTTTATAAAGTGTGTTATGTTTCAACATATTGACACTTTTCGATTACACTCACTTGATAAAACGAGAAACTTATTAACCGATTTATCAGTTAATCACTAACGATTGATTATTTAATATTTCAGCGATTTTTAATCGCTGAATAATCAATTATTTATGATTGTTAGTGATTGACTGATAAATTGATTAATAAATTCTTGTGTAATTAAGTGAGTAATCGAATTGTATCAATATTGAAACATGACTCAATTTATGAAAGAAGAATCTCGTATAAACGTGTGACTTAATATCTATGAAAAGACATTTAATATTTGAATGATGGAAATGAATTTCAATAAACAGTTATAGCGAGCACTAATACATATAAACTTATGTCTCCGACTGTTTTAAGAAGCTAGAGCAAAATGGAAACATCTACAAGGTAATAACAAATTCATAGTTAAGATAATAATATGCTTTTAAAGTGTATTTGGCTTACGTTTTTGTTTTACATATTAATAACTCTTTGAATATTATTATAAAAAGCGCGATCGAGTTTCTCATAAAATTCCTCATAAGTATGTAATAAATGCTATGAACGCAATAGCGCAGATAAAATTGTTAGTGAAATTTTTGTAAATGTGAAAAATTAGACAATTGCGTGCTACAAATATTATAATGCCTATTGACATATTTGAACTTCGCATAATCGATTAATGATTGAAACTGACCGGCTAATACTTGCTGAAGCAGGTCTTATTAGAAGACTCGCATCAGGAGAGAGGATTAGCAATAAGATAAATGTTCAGATTTGAATTAACTGCACTATATCAAAATTGACGATAGCACACGCCGATTCGGATGCCAAAGGACAGTTTATGAAAGAGGTACGACGATTCGCAAGTATCTGTAGACGTGCGTTCCCAGTAAAGACAGGCTTCTTCGTGGAAATGATAAATAATTTCGTCATAAGAAAAATGGGGGGCAGTAAATCGTAAATTAAGTCGATGAACAATAGATTTGTATTTATATTTTTGGATAATTGCTTAACAACAGCTCGTGAAAGTCTCTCCTTTCCAATCTCAAGTGTTATTTCTACTGTTGAAGTTTGTAGTTCACAACTGCGATTGTTGGGCATTTAATAGACGTCTTTATATTGACTCACAACAAAACTCATTTATTTCTAATCTCACAAAACAGTATCTAGTCAAAATGATATCGCAATAATATATATCATAAAAAAAGGGTATGTACTGATCGACAAGCGAGAGCAACGTACAGTATAAAAAATAGAAGAGATCGCAACAAAACTGAGAGAGTATGCGCGCGCCTCATAGTGGCCGCCATGGAAGAAACGATTTACGTTATCATGTGATGACTCGAAAAAAAAAAAAATTAAAAGGATGAAAGACATTCCAAACTTAACACTCTCTCCTTTTGAACTTCCGTAGTCTCTATACATACCTAATTTCATTCGCAAGTTAATTAAAATAATCTCTACTAAGTAATTTTTTTAATATATCCGCGACCTGTTGTTTGCTAAGCACGTATTCAACATTAATGTCTTTGCTCATATATCTTTCATGCATAAAATGATATCGAATATCAATGTGTTTACTTCTCTTATGAAATTCAGGATTCTTTATTAGCTTAATCCCTATTATCTATATTATCTATATTAATGATGAATTGAGTCACTCGATTGATATTCGATGTTACATAACAATTGTTTGAACTAGAGCCTCTCTTTAATCATTCAGATGCAGCAATGTATTCTACCTCCGTTGTACTAAGTGCTACGGATCTTTGCTTAAGAGAACCACTGCCGCATTTACCAGAATAAATACATAATACGCTTAGAACGACTGGTATCGAGATCGCCTGTGTAATCCGCATCTGAATAGTTCCAGTTCCACGGTTTCATCAGACCCGTCAGTATATAGTACGTTTATGGTACCTTTCAAATACTTGAGTACACTCTTTATCGCGTGCCAGTGTTGGCTGTCGTAACTACAAATAAATCGACTTAGATAATTGACTATAAATGCAATATCAGAGCGCGTTACATTTGCAAGGAACATTAGGCTACCGATTGCTTGTCTGTAGGATTATGTTATCAATATTCGCGTCTCTTTCTCCTGAAATGGCTGAAAGCATGTTCTTAAATCTGCTTTCTCTTGTGTTCGCATCTAACATATTGAAGCGTTCTACAATATGTTTGATGTAAGATGATTGATGTATGAAAATTGATTTTGTTTCAGACATTTTGTTGGTTTCTATAAAACAAGTAGGTGATATCGAAGTTTGATCTTAGTCTTTCAATACTTTCTTTTAATACTTCAGCAACCATTTTTGACGATATTAAAATCAAACCGTCATTTATGTAAATAATAAGATAGACTCTATCTATCAATGTACACGCAAGAGTCTGCTCTATTTGGTCTGCTCAAAATTGAACCACTTGAGAAATAAATCAAATTCGTGATTCCAAACTCTCGATGCATTTGAGGCTATATAGGAATTTCTGAAGTTTGCATACTTTACTATCTGAGAAGGTCCCTCTGATACTATCATGTATATCTCTTCGAATATATTTCTATTAAGGAATGCAGTCTTTATATCAAATTGTGCAATTTCGAAATCCTTTATCGCTGCTATGGCCAACAATGAGCGTATGGAATCGTCTTGCTACTGGAACAAATATCTCATGATAATCAATTCCATACCTTTGCGAAAATCCTTTTGCACATAACCAGGCTTTGTATTGACGGATTCTAATGACAGATCGCTTTATTTTAAAGACCCATTTGGACTTTATTGTTCTTTTATTCTTGGATAAAATTCTTGGAGAATCCAGGTTCGATTGTTCGTGTGTCCATCCAAATTCGTGTGTCCGCAGCTCCTCTTCGATGGCAGTCTTCCAATGAGCAGTTTCTGGCCTAGATGTTGTCTCCTTGTAAATCATTGGCTCCTCGAGTTCTACCATGTTTGTTTCATACCGTTGCGGTAGCTTAATCTTGTCTCTGTCTCTGACTAGTACTCGATCGGTGTTTGTTGAAAAAGCTCTTTCCTTAATTTCGTAGTTAGAATATGTTCTCTACTTGGAATCGACTCTTATCATCTTCTTCATCATATCTCTCTCGAATTGATGAACTTTGGCCAATTGGAATTTTTGCATCCTTATTTTCCAATGACATTGAATCGTTGATGTATTATCACATCTCTAGATATTATTATTTTCCATGTCTTCAGATTGAGTTGTATGAGTTTGCCTGATGAGGTTGCCACTACTATCAAGAAGCTTCCTCGATCGTAAAATTCAAAAATTCTTCCACGTACATTTCTCCAATGAACGCACTTTCGCTCGAGGTGTCATCGTCTTTCTTTGATGGGGACCTTATCTTTTCTCAATAATATGTCTCCCTCATTTTCTTGCGACATTCTCTTGCAATGTGTCCACGTTTCTGACAGTAAAAACATGTTATGTTCTTTTTGGGATAGGAGGAGCTGTCCTCTCTTCCGTTGTTTCTCTTTTGTTTCTCCTGATTTGACTTTATGATCATGGCCTGTATGAGATTGCCATGAGCTTACCGACAAGTATCGTCTTTTGGGATTTTTCTATCCCACTTCTTCCTAAATTGTTTGTCAATGTGAACAAATGTCTCTGATCCAAAAGTTCTGATCGAGTCGTAGCTTCCGTCCCATCCATATTTTGTACTCTGATTACAGGATGTTGTGCGATTTAATATGTAGCATGTTGTGTTCACACTCTGTTTATAGCCGAATAAGATTTTTTTGCATGCAGCAGTTCTCGCACTTTCGACTAGTAGTCGACTAGTTTGTTGTCTCTCTCTGCTCTTTCGTTTTGTTCAGAGGTATAAAATTTAGGATGCAGTTCATTTCAAGATTGATTCCCTTCTCATGTAGATATCTCGGCATTCTTTCATTCCTTACTATTATCTACTCGTAGAATCTTGATTGATCTTTGAAATTTGTTCTCAACAAAATTGACAAATTCCTCTAACTTCTTCAGCACTTCGGATTTATGTTTTATAAAGTAAATTATGCGAAAGGCTGAACAATCGTCTTTGAAACTCACGAAATATTTTGAACCTCCTATTGATTCTTGGGACATGGATCCACATATATTACTATGGATAAGTTTTGCTGATAGATACTTTCTGTGTGTTCTATTCTTGAAGGGTAAGACGATGTAGCTTCCCATATTGGCTTCGCAGAATGTGTCCTCGCCATTCTCGTCATTCGGAATCAGGATACTCATTGCATCAATCAGACCTTCCTTGCACAGTTGACGAACATACGTGTTAACGTAGCCCAAGCGTTCATGCTAGCGTTTTAAACTAGAAGCTGTTATGTTCGCTTCATCATTATATTGAATTTTGATTAGCATTCGAAAGAGATTGTGCTTTGATACTTTGAGTTTTCAAATCGTTTTCCATGTACAGTTTGACACAGCTTCCTCCGAAAGTGATTTTATATTTTTTGTTGATGCGAACTCCAACTGAGAACAGATTCTTCCTCAAATCGAGTACAAAAAGAATGTCATCTTCTATTTAACCATCTGTTCGTCGTCGATGACCCTCTTCATGTTCGTTCCGCGATCCATGACTCTGTACCTGATTCCATTGCCAAGAGAAATGTACTCGTTCTCGTAAGAATGAAGTTCTGAAAACCACTCACAACAGAACGTCATATGCTTTGAAACACCACTGTGAGCCAAACCTCCTCGGTCATAAAATTCAGAAATTCTTCCGCACATCTCTCTAATGAACGCACTCTCGCTAGAGAGTCTGTCATCGTCTTTCTTTGGTGAGGATCTTATCTTTTCTCGATAATCCCTCATTCAGTCTCCCTCATTCTTTTGTGACATTCTCTTGCAATATGTCCTCGTTTCTGACAGTAAAAACATGTTCTTTTTGGGATAGGAGAGGCTGTCCTCTCCTCCGTTGTCTTTTGTTTCACCTGACTTGACTTTACGCTTATGGCCGCGAATACATTGCTTGCTTCATCTGTCGCAATCCTTCGTTCTTCCTTGATAAGACGTTATGTGAAAATCTGAATCGTTTGGCTGTTTGGATCGACGCTGTCCCAAGCTGTAACTGCACTGAATTTGAAGGGCAAACTGCCAAGTATCTTTGCCATTATGGTAATGTCTGAAACGTTCTCCGAGATCCTTAAGCTGATGTGTCATATTTTTCGATCTTCAAAATGTGTTGCGCAATATTGTCATTCAATCTTGTAGTCATTGGAATTTCATCATTAATAGCAATTTATTTGATTCATTTTTTGTTCATGAATCGCACTTAGTTGATTCCATATCGTCGGTTGCCGTCTCACAAGTTAATAGGTATTCAAGATGGTTCCATGATCGAAGAAATGATTACCATGGTTTTTGCGTTGTTCTTGTCTCACGCACGTTAGTTTCCGTTTGAGTGTTCGTGCCATTAATTATTTCTGTTAATCCATTCGCGATGAAGATCGGCTTTAATTGGAACTTCCAAGACTGGAAGTTCGTTCCATCAAACTTGTATATGCTTCTTAAGTCGATTGAATCACCCAATTTATTTTGTGTATATTTTATTTTCAATGTGTTGATAAGGCGTCTTAGGCCCACAATCTGTTGAAGTTTACAGTTCACAACTGCGATTGTTAGGCATCCAAAAGAAAATAAATTTTATGTTGATTTATAACAAAACTCATTTATTTCTAACCTCACAAAACAGTAGTCTATTCAAAATGATATCGCAATAATGTATATCGAGTCGTAAAAAAAAGGCGCGTACCGGCCGATAAGCGAGAGCAACACACAGCACAGTAAAAAAAAGTTATCGCAACAGAACTGAGAGTGTATGCGCGCGCCTCATAATGGTCGCCATGGAAAAAGCGATCTACGTTACCATGTGATGACTCGAAAAAAAAACTAAAAAGATGAAAGAAACTCCAAACTTAACATTAACAAGTTTCAGTAGGTCGAATTATAAGAAGCGCTCTTAGAATTCGACATATTAAAATATTGTATAATTTGTATGTCAATAATAATTTTATAATACTTATCGCACGTAATTATTATCTAATTTTGTTCTCTTACGACATTTCTCTAATAATTTTATCAATATAATTAAAAATCAATCCGATATTCGAAGAATTCAATTCAATATTCATTAATTTCATCATTTTAATTCATAACTTAACGAAATTAGTATATTTAATGTATGTGAAAGTCAAAGAGAGGAAAGATAAGAAAGAACATATTTTTATAAACGTGTAAATGCGTCAGATTAATATGCGCTCTGATCAGTAAAGCGCCCGCGTCTAATCTAAGTGAACGTCACTCCTGCTCGTTTCCTATACGCGACTGATATGCTATTTCTTTTTTGAAAACTAAGATTCGAAATTAAGATTCGAACAAAATTTTTCTAAAAGAAAAATCCTCTTAGAATTCAATCAGGAATATGTCTCTTCAGGAACACCTGGATTGTTCTGAATTACCTGTGTAAGAGTGATCCACTTAAATCGATCTGAAGTATCGCGCTTATTTTTGATGATATAAAAAAATGTTTTAAATAAAACATAGAAGGATTTAAATAGAAGGATTCGAGGGGAACATATTTTGATCATATTTTTTTCTAGATGAAGGCATAAAAAGATATGAAGGTTACGTATACTTTTTTAAATCGAATTGTATGATTTTTTTTACATAATATGATTCCTCTAATTATTCTGCATATAAAAGTATTAATGTAGTGATATCAAAAAACCAATAGTTGAGATATTTTACACTTTATATACTTTAACATATATTAACATAAAATATTAAATACAATAACTCGTAAACTATTAACTTTTTGATACGTACCTTAATACTTTTATGAACAGAATAAGGAGATAAATCAATTGGTATAAAAAAAATCATAGTTACTTTAAAAAAATGTATGCGAAATGAATAATTTTTTAAATAAGCGATTATGTTTTCTTTCCATTTAATTAATTCTAAAATTTAATTTACAATGAAATTGATGGTCAAAAGATCAATTTTTTTAATGTAACGATTACAGACAATGGTTATATTAAGTTTAATATATACTACAAACATATATACATTCTCAGGTAGAAATCTTAATTTTAATTCTCAGCATTTCCTCTCACAAAAAAAGAGGTACGATTATTGGTCTTTTTGACATGTTCTTTTTACTCTCGCATTCAGAATTTCATAAAAAGAATCTTGAGTATGCAATTAAAATTTTACTGTATAAACCCATTACGCCTTGTATTCAATATTATAAAACAACTTGTTAACAAAAAAAACTAATTGTTCAGACGAATAATTTCACAGAAAAAATTGAAAAAAGAAAAATGTTATGGTTCACGATTCCATTCATAAAGTTTCAGAAAAATTTAGACATATAATTAAATTGTTTCGAAATTATCTTTTTTTAGTTTGATAAATTGTCTTGTTTTATCAAAGCACAGAAAAATGCTCTTATCACTTTTTTTTTAAAATGTAATTTATAAAATATTTATAATTAACATATAAGTTCCTATATCAAGCCTTGCCAAAGTAACGTTTTAATACTTTACGGCGAAAATTTTCTAAAGGTTTTTTAAAAAAAATAAATGTGTAATGTAGAAATCCTACAGGAACCTTATTAAAAAAATGGAGAGACTTAGAGCGATGTCGTTTCTGAATTAGAGTAATTTAAATTTGTAATTTAATGTTGTTGTGTGTTTAATGAAATTTTTCTTCTCTCTCTCTCTCTCTCTCTTTCGCGCGCGCACGCGCTGCAGTTAGTCCATAAAACAGAGACTTTATTATAATATGTATACTTTTATTTTTAAAATCTTAAATGACATGATGCCGGAGCAATTAAGAAATAAGTTAGACATTGTAGGAATTAAGAATGAAAAACAAACACGGCAGACCAGGAATATTATAATAAAATTCCGCCCTTACGAAAGAATACCCTCAATTTTGAACATTAAACACTCAAAAAGAACTCTCAAATTTGAATGTAATTTCGGTAATCGTCAAATGAAGATTACATCCAATTAAAGGTTAACGTCCAAAGAAAACCATCAAAATAAATGGTTTTATTATATAATATTAATTAAATCTGTTTTATTCCTAAAATAATTATTATTATTTGCAACATTTTCCGAAATACACACGACAAAATTATAATTAAAAAAAAAGCTCTCTCTCTCTCTCTCTTATTTGGGAATTAATTTCCTTATTTTGCTAAGCAATCATTCATCTAATATCGTATCCCAATAGTGCTTGACCACGCAATCGTATGGGAACTGCTACTTCAATGATCCAAGAATACTGAATGTTAATATATAACTGTGATATATCTCAATAGGGCTTCAACTTTAGGACTGCGTGAAACATCTTTTTGACAAACTTTATCTAGACTGCGTTTGGAACATCATCTAGACGCCCCTGTGTTTTATATTATCCTTGTTTCGCATTGGACAACAAGAATAAAACGATAGGAATACTTAGATAATTTCCGAACAGTCTAGATAAAGTTCATCAAAAAGATGTTTCATGCGTATAGTATTAAAATATATTGGGTTGTTCAAAAAGTCATTGCGTTTTTTTCATTTGATTTTCAGGTGTGTTTATTTAATATATGTAATGAACATTAATCAATGATATATTGGTCATTTTGTTCGATGACTTTCTGCCATCTCTCGGGCAACTTCATAATACCACATTCATAAAATTTCCCATCCTTCTCTGCGAGAAACTTGTCTAGGTGCTGTTTGATGAGGTCTTCAGAAGCAAACGTTTTACCATTCAAAGAGTTTTCAAGGAGCGAAAGAGATGGAAGTCTGATGGTGCAAGATCTGGGCTATACGGTGGATGTGATAACACATCTCAATGTTGCAACAATTTTTCCCGAGTGACCAAACTTGTGTGTAGTCTCGCATTGTCGTGGTGAAACACCACACCCTTACGATTGATTAGCTCGGGACGTTTTTGTGCGATGGCATCACTTAATTTCTGCAGCTGCTCACAATAGATATCGAAATTAATCGTTTTGTTCTTTGGAAGTAGCTCATAGAAGACTGGTCCCTTCCAATCCCACTACATTGACAGCATTACCTTCTTTTGATAGAACCCCGCCTTTGCTTGCCTTTCCGGTGCTTCACCTCGCCTACTCCAACTTCTTTTTCGGCTGATATTGTTATAAACATTCATTTTTCGTTGCCCATGATCATACACTTCAAGAACGGATCGTTTTCTTCGCGTTTAATGAGTTGATCGCAGACGCTCATGCGATTCGTCAGATGAATTTCTTTCAACTCATGCGGTCCCCAAACATCGAGCTTCTTTATGAAGCCTAGCGATTTCAAATGGCCATGAACACTTCCAACGGGCATCGCTTTTAGAGCGGTAGCAAGCTTCCAAACCGTTGAATACTTGCAATACTTTCATTTCATTGTCGTCAATCTTGGAAGGTCTACCGGAGTGATGAGCGTCTTTGACTGAAAAATCACCATCACGGAATCGGGCGAACCAGTTCTGGCACTTTTTTTTGACGACATTTCTGTCATAAACTCGACGCAACTTTTTCTTTGTTTCAGTTGCTTTCTTCCCTTTTTTGAATTAATAAAACAGAATATGGCGAATATGCTCTTCAAAATTCTCCATGTTCGAACCATAATTGCAAAACTCGACCGTTGACTCGCGTCAACTTTTTTTTTTATTTTTAGGTTGAGTGTCAACAACAAAACGCGCGTAAACATTTGACATTCATGTCATGCTCACAAAACGTGGACAACGTCATCTATTGGAAAAAGCGCAATGACTTTTTGAACAACCCAATATTTCTTCATAAATAAATGGTGGCGCATCTATATTCAATATTTCAGTGTTAATTTTCAATCATAAAGATTAATATTCAAGTAACATTTACATTCAATTTTGAAAATGACACTCAAAGGTTATTAAGCCGTTTAAGATTTACACTCATCTATTGAGTAAACCGTGATTGGGTGTTACCATCAAATTCGATGTATAGTATAGCGTATATACCAAACTATTCACCGAATATTTATGATCGCTCTCAACTGATGCCCAACATTGATGCTCAACGCTTAAGTGACACTCAATGTTGACGTCAACATTCAATTTTGATGCTAAACACCTAAATTTGAGTGTTAACACAATAAATTGAGGGTTTTTTTTTCGTAAGGGCGAAAAGTACACAAAAGAGTATATTCTATGAAGAAGAGAAAATGTACAACGTCTTACTATACGAGATAAACACTATGAAAGGCTAGAACTATTTAAAAGAGCAATAAAAGAATATATTAGGTGTACAACTTTGCTTCCGCCGTTTTTTTTCCGAAATTCGAGGCTTTATTGTAAAAAACTGGTTATACATTTATGATTCAAAGTATTGTCCATCGCTGGCCACTACTTTCTCC
>Ga0157364_1003717_pt1 | contig 14906 bp, 15 predicted proteins | sample AttsexASBM2_FD_111476 | JGI IMG/M metagenome (GOLD analysis project Ga0157364, IMG submission 111476) | Fungus gardens microbial communities from leaf cutter ant in Ribeirão Preto, State of São Paulo, Brazil - Atta sexdens ASBM2 | ecosystem: Host-associated > Fungi > Mycelium > Unclassified ... | reverse complement strand
TATATTTTATATATATATATATATATATATATATATATATATATATATATATATATATATTGTTAATTTTCCTTCTTAATTAGCTCATATTATTATTTTTTTCCTTACAAAGAAAATGTAAAATCAATCATTTGTGTATCTTTAGTAAAGCTAAAAACAGAACTGATTAAATATTGTCAAATTTCATGTAATTAGGAAACAGATCGCCATTATGTTGGGCTCAAAACAGATAAATGAAAAGTGTTTAACTCATGAAGATATGATATTGTTTAACTGTTTTGAAAGCAGAGTTCTTACCATTGCGCCCTTAACCTCGGCGAAGATGTCCGGATATTCAAGGAAATCCATCTTGAATAAGTACCCAAGATCCTTATTCGATTAGTTTAATAAGAATGTTGTTTTAGAAGATTGCATAAACAATTTTCCGAACAAGTACGTAAAAATAAATAAGACATGTGTTATTACCGATGAAATTACAGTAGATAAAACGCGGTAAAAAGGTAAAGGCCGGTAAACCGATAAACTTTACAGGAAAAATGGCGGATAGAGCAGCACAAAACAAAACACGCTGCCAATTGATATGCGATTGGCTGTTAATAAAGATTAAAATTAATGCTTGGTATTCGTCAATTTTGATCACATGATCTGTTATGACACTTGAATCAAGCGTCGAGTGTCAGCATGAAAATGCAGCTTTATATGACCGAATTAACTGTCAAGTTCAAAGACGATTAAAAAGATAAGATTGAAAGTTCCATCTTTTGATAAATTTTACCTGTTAGATAAATAGCAAGATTATCCAATCATATGCGCGAATTACCAGATTTACCTCAGTTTTGAAAGCGATTAAGATGGAACAATCGGGCCTAAGAGATAAGATTTAAGAGAGGAAATAATAAATTTTAAGTTTATTATAAATAAAATGTTTTCAGATTAGGATACTTAATTGTTTAAAATAAAACGACTAGTAGAAATCGTTTTTTCCATTTTTATGAAAATTAATGTTAATCTTGTTTTAACTTGTTGTTATTTTTTTCAAATTTTAAAAATTAGAAAAAGGTAAAGAGTAAATTTGAACCAAGTTTAAAGTTAATCTACATTGGTAAAAATGGACCTTAGTAAAGTGAATATATACAATCATTTTTTATAATTAAAAATTCGAGTTTTTTAAATTCTAAAATTTTATTCACCATTTGACTGGTTTTCTTTCATTTAAAAGGTCAAATAACTTCTGTAAATGTTCATAATTTCTTCTATCATATAAGCAGATTAATTACTACATTGTTAAAAGGATGATGAATAAATGTAATAATAAAACAACAAAATGTCATTTTTAATTTCTTTTATGATTGTTTATTATTTCTTACGATAATTCCTTACAATACTTTATTACGATTAAACATCATTCTATTATCACATTTCATAAAAATCAGTTATAACTTACAATCTGATCTCCTTCGCCACAGCTTTCAGTCTTTGTTCAATACAAACTATTAAATAATAATAATAAATGTAAGTTACTATCATCAGCTCACCAACATATTTAACCAATCATCATTTAAAGCTATAGGTAAATTGTTTTCATTGTTAAGAATATCTTCCAATAGTGTGTCTATATCGTTGTTCGAAATACTTTCTGTAGACTGATTTGTTGTATCTAAATTAATTGTAGTATCTAGGTCGATTAACGTGTTCTTAGCTTTTGATAATGTCTCTGTGCCAATATCTGTTTTTACCTCATTCACTGTTGCATCCAATTGCAATTTACCGTTTTCATTCTGTTCGTTTGTGGTATTGTACTGCTGACTTAAACCAAACTCTGTACACTTATTAGATATATCGAGATTCTTGAAAGTATCCACTACATTTGTATTCATAAACGAATAATTACGTTCCTGCAGTTTTCTATTATCACAATTGTTATTAATATTAGAAAAAATCTTAAGATTAATATTAGTCTTTTTGATGTTAACGATCTTGGGCAGTGTCCTAACATCTACAATCTGTTTATTCATATTTTTGTTTTCTTTAGAGTTAACGTCTACTAATTCAAGTGATTCAAATAGTGATGATTTATTAAAATCAGTAGATTCCTTTGTTGAGGTAATGAATTCACATTCAGGCACTGTTTCAATTTTATCTTCCATTGTAGGACATGATGAATATTCTGCACTTGTTATCTCGGTCAATTCTTTGGTAAGTTCGCTTCCGGGAGTTACAGGTGGTGTATAAAGCGTAAATTCCATTGGTACAGGAATGTCCTCTTTAGCAAAACTTGGTTCCTCCCAGTTGTAGGAGGAAGCTGCTCTAGGGAAGAATGTCAATTCCTCGTAACCAATCGGCCAGCTGCACTAAAATACAAAACAAAATTGTGGGCATAGATGTAAAGCCTATACAAACTCTACAGTTATGTTTTTTGCTTCCTGTTTCTTACTTTTTACCTCTTATCCTGTTTCTTCACTTTTTGTTGTCTGATATAAAATTTGATGAATATTAGAAGAGACAAGAAACATGATAAAATGGTCACAAAGAGGAAAAAAGTAAAAGACAAAAAGCAAGAAACAGGAAGCAAAGAACACATTGTAGGTTAGTGGTATTTTCCAAGAGACATGGTACAACACAAGGATCATCTCATCTTAGGATGCGTTCCGAATGTACGTGTGAAGTACATAATGTATCATTTTATCTTTCTTTATTATTAAATGACAATAAGAGACAAATGATGCATAATGCATTTCATGCGTTACTCGGAACGCATTCTTTGCTTAACATTAACAAACAAAAACAAGAATGTAATCACTATGTTATATTATGTCATCTGCGTTTTTTACTGGAAAATATTCTAGATTTTAAGGAAATAAACAGAAAAGGAATAGAAGAAATTGTTTACTTCTTCCGCCTCACAGGACCACACCGCTTCTTCCAGATTAACCTGAAATGCCTTGATCTTTTTCCTAATACCATTCTTTTCACACACTGGACAGAGTTTCTCCATTCTGTAATATGATCGTAATTTATTTCAAAATAAAGCGAGTACATGCTCGGTGGAGCACATAACATTCGGTAGTTTCGCGCACAAAAACTCCGCGATTATTGACAAGATAAAAACGTACGTTCTGTGACTAATTATGCGTGATTAATAAAATACCTCGGATAATTAAGCGTTACGACGCTTAATTATATGCAATTCTCGTCAACACATGTCTTTTAGACACTAAATGATCAGAATCTATGAATGCCTACGAATTGCCGGCATGTCTGTTGAAGAAAATAGTACAAGAAAATTAAAATCACTTCTTTAGCGAAGAATGAAACCTTACTCGAGAGATAATTCGAGTCATCGGTAATGAAGTTCGAGACCCTTTGAAGTTTATGAGTTTATCATATTGTAATAAACAAAAATTTTCAAAAAATAAAAAGAAAAAATTGATAGTTCCAAATGCTGAGATTATTATATTTTTAAATAATCACATATATTTCTATTAAATATGTAATTTTATGGGGGGCCCTGACCCTCCCTTATTTTTAATATTATTCCCAAACAGAAAAAGCAAGTCAAAATAATATCAATTTGATGTCATTGATTATTGATTGATTCAATACGATTCGTAAATAATACGCTTGATCCAATTTTTCATTTTCGTCAGAATATCTGTTAAATTCCATGAATAACTGTTCGAATGCCAGCCTAGTAAATGAGAATGAATTGAAATGAATTGAAATAGATTCAGATTTTCAGAAACATTGATTCACGAATATTAAAATGAATGCTTTTCAATCCTGAATACACTTTTATTCATTTATAGGAATTGCATATCTCTATGCCTTTCAATCTAAAAATAATATTAGCTTTTTCTGTGCATTATGAATACTGTTCAATTCAAAATTTTGAATAGGAAACGCAGTTTTTCAATCCAATTGCATCCAATTGAATCTAATTGAATCCAATTGAATCCAATTAAATCCCAAAAAAACATTCGCTATTTAAAATACACATTCGAATAGAAAAAAATTTCAATCCATTTTAATCCATTCTTGTTTGCTGAGAGATTAATTTTTTAAAGTACATTACAAAAAAATAATCACTAGATACAATACACAGAATTTGCAGCAATATTGCTGCAAAATCTCTGCAATGTTATTGCAAGTGCAATGTTGCTCCAATAAATGAGAATGGATTAAAATGGATTAAAATTTTTTTCTATTCGAATGCATATTTTAAATAGCGAATACTTTTTTTTATTCAATTGGATTCAATTGAATTGAAAAACTGCATTTTCTATTCAAAATTTTGAATTGAACAGTATTTTCATAATTGTTTTGCTGTGCATAGAAAAAACTAATATTATTTTTTGAAAGGCATAGAGATACGCTCTATGCAATTCCTATAAATGAATAAAAATGCATTCAGGATTGAAAAGCATTCATTTTAACATTCGTGAATCAATATTTCTGAAAATCTGAATCCAGTTCATTTCAATCCATTCTCGTTTGTTGGGGGGTTGCAACTTTTGTGCTGTAGGGGTAATTTATTTTTTGTCATTTTAAGAAAGTTAAATTGTTAAGAGAGTTTATTAAAAGTTTAATTATTTTTTAATCGGATACAATTTTTCAATCTCATTAAGTTTGAAATTTAAATCTCTTTAATTATTATACGATTGTTATTCCCTTAATAATAAAAAAGATTATTGCAATCGAAATAAAATAAAAATTCAGCATAAATTATATAAATAATTAAATACTAAAGCAAATCGAAATAATAATAGATAGATCAATCGCAGCATTCTTGATAAACTTGTGAATCTTATCAGCTGTTAGAAATCTTTTATAAAAAAATTTATATATTTCATTTTTTTATTTATTTTTTTATTGTAAACAATGCTGTAAACAATTATATTATGAATTACATTTTTTCACATGCACATGTTATTATAGTGACATATGAATTATCTCACTATAAAAAAACGATAACTTTATTTAATTTATTTTTGATAAGATAAGATAAACTTTGAGTTAGATTAGTTTGAAATACAAAAATTATATTATTTAATAAATTTAATATATAATATATGTAGAATATAATGCAGTTATGTGCCTTTGCACGACAGCAATCTTTTAAAAGTGTTTCTGGACTTGTTGACTCCCAGAATATCGATGAAAGTGACTTTCTTCAAACTTTCACGCTTTTAACAGCATTTTACATTTCATACACCGAGAACAGTTTTCAGTTTTCTATCGTCTGTCGTAGGATTCAGATATATATTGTGTCTCCCAATAATCCTAATAATTAACGACAGTTATATAAAAATAATAAATTAAAAATAATCATTACAAATTATTACGTAATTATTAAGCGCGTATTATTAAATATTAAATAAATACAGAAATAAAAAGAGTTTTTAGAAAAATGGGAATCTTTGAACGACGGATACTAGAAATTTCGAATTGTCCGAAAGAAGTGAGATATAATAAAATTAATACATATAAAAAAAAGTCTGGAGTGTAACGTTAATGAGAACGCTGATAGAAAATATATTTCTCATCGCAGGCGCAGGCGATAGCTACCAACGTGTTGTCTCAAGCACATCATGTGTCTAGAATGAAACGGGGACAAGCGATCGGCTCCGTTCGAGGATTTCGTGGATGTACAATTTGGATGACGGGACTTTCTGGTGCCGGAAAGACTTCCATCTCTTTTCAACTTGAGGAATATCTCGTTTCTCAGGTACAGCGTAATCGCTCATAACTTGTTGATCCACTTTCACGGTATTTTATTCGATGTTATTTATGGAGCAGGGAATTCCCGCGTACAGTTTGGATGGTGACAACTTGCGCACCGGTTTGAATTGTAATCTCGGCTTCAGCAAAGAGGATCGCGAGGAGAATGTTCGTCGCGTTGCTGAAGTCGCGAGGCTCTTCGCAGACTCCGGAATCATTGCCCTCTGCAGCTTCGTCTCGCCGTTCGCGGCGGATCGAGAAATGGCACGCAAAATTCACGAGAACGCCAATCTGCCTTTCTTCGAGATATTCATCGATGCATCCCTCCAGATCTGCGAGGCCCGTGACGTCAAAGGCCTCTACAAGAAAGCACGTCAGGGTATCATTAAGGGTTTCACCGGTATCGATCAAAATTATGATGTACCTATCGAACCTGACCTCACCGTCAACACGGAGAACACGACTGTTCAACAATCCACCGATATCGTCATCAATTTTCTCCAAAGCAAACAAATTATACCAAAGATATGCGAACTTAAGCAACCGTGTCTAGAATTATTCGTGGAAGAGGATAGATTGGATGATATCCGGAAGGAAATTAAGACTCTTCCAATTGTGGAAATCGGAAAATTAGATGTGCAATGGTTACAAGTTCTCGCTGAAGGATGGGCGGCGCCTTTGAAAGGATTTATGAGGGAAAACGAATATCTTCAAGTAAGTTTAAGTTTAATGTATCCATGTATCAAACGCAAAAGCATTGTTATTTTTAATAGGTGCAACATTTTAACTGTCTGTATGAAAATGGCGTTTCGATCAACCAATCAATTCCTATCGTTCTTGCCGTGAGTACTTCCGACAAAGAACGCTGTTTCGATGCGATCGCGCTCATACTTAGATATCAGGACAAGGATCTTGCCGTCTTACGCAATCCGGAATTTTACTTCCACCGCAAGGAAGAACGTTGTTGCCGTCAATTCGGCACAAATAATCGCAGGCACCCTTATGTCAGATTAATCCAAGACTCTGGTGACTGGTTGGTCGGCGGGGATTTGGAAGTGCTCGAAAGAATTAAATGGAATGACGGGCTGGATCATTATAGGCTGACGCCTAACGAGATCAGGACTAAGTGTCGAGAGATTGGCGCCGATGCGGTTTTTGCTTTCCAATTACGAAATCCAATACACAATGGACACGCGTTGCTTATGCAGGTGATACTTACTTCATGAAATAACAAAACTTTATAACTTTATAATAGCACACTTTATCCAAGATACATCCTGGAACATTCTTAGGATGTTCAAAGGACATCCTCAGGATGTCCCGTGAAGGTCTGTGTTGTTAGGGAAACGGCAATACGCATTCGTTATTTCTATTGCATCTCATTGTATTTCAGGATACTAGGCGACGTCTCGAAGAATACGGCTTCAAGAAACCAATTCTTCTTCTTCATCCTTTGGGCGGGTGGACTAAAGATGATGATGTTCCTCTATCAGTCAGGATACGACAACATCAGGTTATCCTCGAGGAAAACGTCTTGCATAAGGATACTATTCTCGCTATCTTTCCTAGTCCTATGTGTTATGCCGGTCCCACAGAGGTCAGTAAATTTCTTTCTAACAATATATAACGTACAATATAATGTGAAATATATAAAGATTGTTAATGGTCAATTTAAAAAAAATGTTTAGCCACTTTATCATGATTTACATTTTTTAGGTGCAATGGCATGCCAAAGCTCGTATGATCGCAGGAGCAAATTTCTACATTGTCGGACGAGATCCTGCTGGTATTCCTCATCCTGATAAATCCATCACACCAGACGGCAATCTTTACGATGCCACTCATGGTGCACGAATTCTTTCAATGGCACCAGGTTTACAAAATCTCAAAATTATCCCTTTTAGAATAGTTGCTTACGACACCAAAGCGAAAAAAATGTCTTTCTTCGAAACTAAACGACAGCAAGACTTCATTTTTATTTCCGGTACCAAAATGCGCAGTAAGTTTTTATTCTATCATAATTTTTTTTATTTATTAATTTATATAATTTTATATTATTTTCATTTGTGGCTATATACGCATGTATATCTCCACAAGATTTATAAAGATATTTTTATTTTTTGTGTTTCTTTTTACATTAGATTTGGCAAAAAATGGTGAAGATCCTCCTAAAGATTTTATGGCACCGAAAGCATGGAGAATTATCGCAAAATATTACCAAACTGCACATAGTCAAGAAGCGAATCAATAAATAATATTTATGTATGATATAATTTATAACTGATGTTAATATTGTATAAAATATTGAATTAATATAATGGGCAGATAATAAAATAAAATAGAGGTAAACTATTGAATGCAAAAATAATAGAACAAATTGTACATTTTTTTTCTAGTCTATTACCTCTGGTATATCTTTATTTATTGCATCGAATGACACGGAAGGACATTTTGTAACTTAAATATATTCGACAATCAACCGAAGGTTGTCGATAGAAAATATTATATTTGTCATTTAATCCGGTATATCTGCAATGATAAATATCTCACTATATATAACTTAACATTATCTTTATACGCCTTATCATAAAAAATATAAGTGTTTGCTTAAACAAATTAGATAATAAGTTTTACCTTCTTCTTCTTCAGAGTCGGATATTCGGCTAGCTTGAAGCGAACTTTGTTTCGTTAATGTCCGTACTAGGCCACGTGGTCTTGGCGGCGGTGACTGTTTGTTCCAAAGTGCCTCTAGTTGATCAAAATGTTGAGATTGTGCTAAAGCAGCTTGTTCAGGACCTAGGCCAGATTGAGAACCGGCTAAACCTGCTTGACTGATTTCTTCCATCGATGCGCTCACGCTAAAGCGACGTTTCAATCGTTCCTCGATACTTGAAACTATAATACCTATGAAGATAAATGCAAAGAAGATCAAACTAAATTCTTATTTTTGCTTTGAATATGCTTAAAGCATCGATGACAATCTCTAAATGATATTAGAAATATATAAAAATGATAACCTGACGTAAGATGTCCGTACTTTCGCTGCCAAGTGTAAGTATCTAAAGACACCTCTTTCTTCAGTAATCTTTTGGCGGGTCGTTTTGGTCCTGGTGGTCTCAAGTCCCGCGGGGCCACATACGGCGGCAATTTCACGTATTGCGCGGGAGTATTATGCAGACATAAAATAGGCATGCATTTATGCTCCAGTAAATGTACTGCCATCCTGGAGCAATCGGTAGACATTTCGACTCCTAAAACCGGTACGTGTAGCATAATGGAACTGAGGGGAGTGCCCTTTTTAGTATCCCAAACGATGAGGCTCTTATCTTCGCTTCCAGAAACGGCCAAAGTACCGTCACCGGAGAGACGCACGCAGGTCACGTAACCCAAATGACCCACGAGAGTATGCAAATCGGCACCAGTGTTAATGTCCCAGACGATTAAATTAGCGTCCCTGGAGCCGGATACCACTATAGATTTGTCGAGCACCGCGACTGCTACGCAAGTCACATGATCAGTATGACCGACCAACACCTGGGAGAGTTTACCGCCGGCCAGTTGCCACACTTTCAGACTCATATCGCGGGAACCAGTAATCAGATACTGGGAATCTGGCGTTGCTACCAGACATGTGATATCCTGTGAATGCGATACCTGATGCTTCTCCTCGGGACCGGCACCCAGACTGATTATGCGCACCTGATTGTCACCAGATCCGCAAACCGCGTATCTGGAATGATGAAATGGTCCAGCTGAGAGGTGTTAGTCTAATGGGTCTTAAAATAGCGGTCAAAGTTTAAAGATAGAAATACAAGGAGTATGAGTAGAAGAACCGGATAAAGAATATTTGCATAGAGAAATTTATATATAAATCTAGTTCTCTTACCTCATGTCGGACGCAACAGCGAAACATCTTCCAGGTCCGCAAACAGATTGAATCAATGTACCGGTATCTGCTGCCCAGACTCTAATAGAGCCAGCACGGTCTGAACTGACCACTCTTCTTCCATCTAGCATAGCAGTAACAGCAGTTACTGGTGCCTGATGCCTGAACGTAGCCACGACAAGTCCTAGAGTTAAACCCCACACACGTACCGTCTTATCTTCGGATCCTAAAGAATTTACGCATTTTTATGTCTCCACTTGATTCAGATACGTTAATAGCAAAAAGGTATTAATTGGCAAAGAAAAATAATTTTATAAAAGTCTGTACCAGATGCGACAAAGAGTTCTGATGCGGAAAATGCGATACAAGTAATGCTAGCGATATGTCCTTCTAGAGTGGATAATAATTCGTGAGTATTGAGCTGCCATAAATTGACTAAAGAATCGACACCACCAGTAACCGCCATAGCGCCATCCCTGGAGATGTCCAAGCAAGATATCGGTGCAGTATGGGGTTGCAAGGTATCCTGTTTTCCAGGTTTTTGTGGTTTTGGAGGTGGTTCTTCACCACGAAAGCTCCAGTAAGTCACGCGACCTCCTCCACCAGTTATTAGAAAATCATCTTTCTCAGTTACCTGCAAAAGATAAAAGTGGAAATATAGTATGATTTAAACAGACATGTGAGAACGTATTCAATTAAAATAAATGAGAAAAATAATGAGAACTATAATATTTTGCATTTAATTACCTTGACCGAAGTAACTGTTGCTGATGGATTAGCAGGCAAAGTCCTGATCAACTTTCCACTATGCATATCAAATACGGATACTCTGCCTTCGATACCGCCAGCGATAGCTCTTCTACAATCTTTTGCTAGACAGAGACTCTTAACTGGTCCTTGATGTCCTCTAAGTGTATGGATTTCCGTGCCGGTTGCCAAGGATCTTAGATAGAGCTTCTGATCTTCGCAAGCGGCTAGAAGAAAAACTGAATCTGCAGACACGTCTAGCATGATCACTGGAGAAGGAAGAGTAATACTGTTGAGAAGACTAAAGCTTTCCAAAGACCAAAGACACACAGTTCCATCAACTGAACCAGAAACCAAGACTTCTCCAGCGGAATCCACTCGAATAGTGGTGACAGGACCTCGGTGATGATCAACCTTCATCAGGACTTCGCCAGTGAGCAAGCTCGTAGCAATAATTCTGGAATCCTCGCCACCGCTCACGATAACGGAATTGTTGAGTGCCGGAGTTAAAGTGAGAACCGGTGCGATATGCTCGCAGATTCGACGTTTCATTACAAGATCTTTCATGTCCCAAACGATAATAGAAGTGTCTTCGGAACCGGTTAGCAGATACTGTGATTGATGGGTAACGGCTAAACATGAAATTGGACTGGAGTGTCCTGGTATGCAAAAAAAGATTCATTCATAATTAATATAAACATATTTGAAAAACTTGCGATAGAGAAAAAATGATATTGCCAATATTCTGTGTCAATTCGCACTAAATTATACTTTTCTCGTTACCTTTGAATGTATGAACAAGCTGACCGGACATCACATGCCATAATTGAGCATCTCCCTGCGGTGGCACAACGACTACGTGTTGACCAGATGGTGCCGCTTCGATTAACTTAACTCCCTGAGGACAAGTAATCGCTCGGATCTGCAGTGGCAGAGGCGGTTGTAGCCATCCGTTCAAGGGCACAAGTAAAGGCGCGGTGTAACCGTCGCACCAAGCCATTGCCGCCATAACCATTCTGCTGACCTGATGAAGAAATGAATAAGTCTTTTTTTATTTACAAGTTAATAGTAATACAAGTTCTTGTTAGAATAAAAAATAAAAAGAACTCACGAGGTCACCTCCGTCCTCGGCAACCGGCCTTAACCAACAGATAAGCTGCGCAGCAAGCTGAAGTGGATCTCTGGTAAGAACATCGCTGGATTTTCTCACTGCGTAATACACGAGTTCCAAATCGCGTTCAAGGAGATATCGTCTGGCATGTTCGAGGACACATCGTAGATAGCTCACGGAGATCATCTGAGCACTCGCAAGAAGAAAATCGAATGCGCAAACGGCGAGTTTCTTCAACTTGTCGACGTCAGAAGCTCGCAGAAGATGTAGCCATGCTTCTTCAACATGTCGAAGTGTGTATGTGACAATTTGCGTTTGCGGCGCACTTTGAAACGGTGTTTCCTTGATAGGTGGCGAAGAAGATGGATTCTCCAGCGATTTGTCGGAATTATCATCGGCTTCCTCGGAAAAGAAAAGACTGGCCAATTCCGCGTGATAACCGCGAGAAACGTCTTGATTGGAGAGATACTTTCTGAGAGCGGCTTCACGACATTGGCTACGCCAGGAAAACATTAATCGACCGCTCATCACTCGTACCTAAAATAATATTTAGTAAAATAAAAATTTAATAAGACAGTTTATGACTGTGAATAAAAATCGTCTTTAAACAAGCTATTTATATGTTGAATCTAATATTCTTACTTTCAGCCACGGTGCGAACGTCCTCCTGATCAAGCACCAGGTTGCAAAATTAAATTGACTCTCCTCCAAGAGCAAAGGTCCTTCTCCTCCAGTAGGCATAATTAATTCCAATATTTCTGTCTCTGACAAGCCATACTCGGTGCAAGCGAGAATCGAGACAATCCGATTAGCTGCATCGAGTCCAATGAGGTCCTCCAAGCGTTGGAGAACCGCGTCGACGCCTAGTGTCGTGCATACATGCCCGGATAGATCGACGAGAATATCAGGGCTACGTAGACGATCCTTTTGAAGCGGCGTGAGGCGCATTCCCTCGGGCGGAAGCGCGGAAGTGACAACAAAGTGAACACCCGGAGGAAGAGTAAGCGGTAACCAGGACAAGGCAGCGACGATATCGCACTCGAGCGGATGAAAGCGATGAAGATCGTCGAGGAGAATAATTAATTGGTCCGGAAGGGGATGTTCCTCTAAGCGGCGTATGATGAGACTGAACCAATTGTTGAGGTAGAGTGGGTCGAAGGAAGCGTCGCGCGGTAAATTACCATCGTTATCTCCGCAAAGAAAACCAACATGCTGGCAGAGAATGCGGAGGAGTTCCAGGCTGTAGGCGGATCGAGGTGTCGAAGTACATAGTCGGACGACGCGAAGCGTCGACGTCGAAAGCCAGTCAGGTGAATCCTGATAGACGCGTGCAAGGATAGAGGATTTCCCAGAGGATTTGGGCCCATAGATTAAAATCGGTCCGTGCTTATGCTCCTTGCCTGGAGATTAGTCATGTTATATTTCAATTATACTTATACTGTAATTAAATTGTATTGGCGTTCAGCAGAAAAAAAGTAGCTTTATAACTATTATATAATTCTTTAATATGATTGGTTTACATTTAGATCCAATAAGAAATTAAGGGCAACACCAATTATATTACAAAAATTTTACAACAATTGTAAAGCTGCTGAATGCAGTCATTGTCTTAAAATTTATGTGATTGTCAAGAACGATTGCTTCAATATAAGCAATATTTACAATTGAAACACATTACTATTTTTGATAAATTTATATATGATTTTAATTGTATAATAACATATGTTTACGCTGTTATATCCTGTGAAAAAGAATACCTGCAAGGATAAGTCGTTTAATTCGCTCCACGGCTTCGTTGCCCTCGTCGGCCAACGGCAATTCTCGAAGAAGAGCAAAATGCGCCATGCTCTCAGCGTAGACCTCCTGAACCATTTTCTTGCGACTTTTAATTTCCGGATCAGCTTCAACAGACGCGTTCACCAGCTGCTGAAGCCTATCCAATATCAGTTCTCGAAATTTCGCAAGATATTCATCGTGAGCTTCGCAGTCGGAATCGATACCGCCGTTACGGTACTCCACGTCAAAACGTAGGACGTTTTCCTGGGGCAAGGTAGTCTGGATGCGATTCTTGAGCCCTTCGGCGGCAGCCGTACACCTTGGCGCATCGTCACTCGTCCATTCGCGAATCACAGCCATTATTCCCAAGCTCTGCTGATCTAGATCTGATAAGAACGATTCCAACGATATACCATCGGATGAATTATTATTATTGCTCCTTACATATATCTCGCTGCACTTACGTCTGCATAGCATGAAAAGGTCTTTAAAGCTTGTTTTAAAACGCTTTTATTACATCTGAGAAAATTTAAAGACAAGTAATGTTTTTCATTCCAAAATTTTAATTACTATATGCGATGTGCGCGCGCGTGCATTTATAAATTTATGATAAATCCTAGTCAGCAGGAGCGACTAAAAATAACTCGAGCACCAATTAAATTTTCAGGCTGGAAAACGAATTAGCGCACGAAACGTGGTACAAAGTGGTTCAATTTCCAGCCTCTATGTAAAAGCCTCTTATAATATGAAATGCAGTGAGTATGTGACTTTCCTTCGCGAATAGTCGTTGTACGTTCACGGAGAATAATTTAAACGGTACACGACGATACTTGACCTAGAAGGTCAGGTTCTCCTATTTTTGGAAGAGAAAGCTCCGATAAGTCCACAATTTTCATCGTGAAATACGTATACCATCGGCGTGCCATCGCACGAGAGCTGATCAAATATTGACAGCGGCAGAGTGGCGATCGACATATTCGGTTATTTATTTACGATTTTGTAATAACATGATGTGTTCATACAGGGAATGATATGTCAGAGAATACCAGCGGTTCAGGTGATAGATCATATGTATCGGCAAAACTTTGCTACTTACTTAGGCCGTGTTCCAGTTGTCGTTCCGCCGTGCTCTTTAAAATGTATTTCAAGTCCTGGTTCTCCGGATGCTTTACAATCGCCCGTTCCACAGCAGTTTTTAATGCCTGGCGCAACTTTGGCTCTCGATCCTTTTGCCATTCCCGTTGAGCAGTTTGCACGCTGTTTACATGTAACTTATGATGATTCCAAAAAAAAAAAAAAAACGAATAGGGGATGAGGAAAGGAGAAAATTAGGAGAAATTCTAGACATCGGCGTTACCTATTTGCATTCAAAGCATAAGAGTGCCCATTATGCTCGTAATGATCTTTAAGAAGGGCGCAGTGCGCGAGAAGTGTTCGGTAGGTAGCTTCTTTCAATTCCGTTGGCACCCACCCTACGGTGTAATTTGTTCCCGTCAACAGCTGAAAAAGATAACAAACGAGAAACGAGTCATTCCTCTGCATCTCAAACAGTATACTGGAAGTGTGTGTGTGCGCGCGCGTGTGTGTGTGTGTGTGTGTGTGTGTGTGTGTGTGTGTGTGTGTGTGTGTGTGTGTGTGTGTGTACATACACACAGAAAAATACACACT
>Ga0157364_1003716_pt1 | contig 14909 bp, 10 predicted proteins | sample AttsexASBM2_FD_111476 | JGI IMG/M metagenome (GOLD analysis project Ga0157364, IMG submission 111476) | Fungus gardens microbial communities from leaf cutter ant in Ribeirão Preto, State of São Paulo, Brazil - Atta sexdens ASBM2 | ecosystem: Host-associated > Fungi > Mycelium > Unclassified ... | reverse complement strand
ACTATCACTTGTTTCGATCAATGGCACACGGCCTGGCTGACCAGCACTTCCGGTCTTATGAAGAAATAAAAAATTGGATCGATTCGTGGATAGCCTCAAAAGATGACCAGTTTTTTCGACGCGAGATACACTACCCGAAAGATGGGAGAAAGTAGTGGCCAGCGGTGGATAATACTTTGAATCATAAATGTATAACCAGTTTTTTACAATAAAGCCTCGAATTTCGGAAAAAAAATGGCGGAAGCAAAGTTGTACACCTAATAGTTCTTACAATATCTATGAACAGGAACATTAATTTAATTTAATTTAGTTAATATTAAATCAAATTGTAAACACCTGCTTCCAACTAGCAATAAAATGTACATTTACTTTTCACACTGTTTACAATATTATCTAAAGCATAAACTATTAACTCATTCTCTATATTTGATATTTTATTATAATTTTGAGCAAAAATCTACAGCATCACATTTATCGATGATACAATTTTCACATAAAAGTGTTACAAAATAAATTTTTCATTGACGAGATACGTATACTGATACAGCTCAGAATATACGTTCTCGATGCAATGTTCAAGTTTGAACATGAGAAGCACGATTGACGGACTTCATACAGACATGTATGTATCGCAGTGTTAATTTGACCATATTTAGATCGCATTTTTATGATTTCTTTCACAAGATCTTGGATCGGCAATGATGAAAGTGCGATTGATTGCACGAACCGCTCAATATCCGCGCGTCTTTCGATGAAAGCCCGCTACATTTCACGAGGCAAAATTATGTTCTACCCTGTCGCCAATTGCAATTTACACAAAAGACACCGATCTCATGACGATTTCGACATCCAATATTTGTAAGCTGTATGATGGGATTTATTACAAAAAGATATTTTGCAGAAGAAAGTTTTACACACACACACACACACACACACACACACACACACACACGCACGCACGCACGCACGCACGCACGCACACACACACACACACGAGTTTAAAAACAATTACTCTCTGCGTTTAACAGGGTAGCAGTTCTGCTGCGAGAAGTATCTTCCTGTGAAAAAATCGCGAGGCGCGGAAGGTACACGAAGGGGGTAGGCGCGGAGAAGGTTCCCGGTCGCCGAAATCGCAGTTTATATAAATAGTAATGTTCATCTAAACATAGGACTCCGATGGATTACATAAACATGATACGCGTGATAATATTCCGCTATGTGTTTTCCGTTATGTATTTTTTTCATCACCCGCCACTGCCGCCCGCTGTCGCCCGCCAACTTCTCCAAAAATCTATATCTATATAATAGAAAAAAAAAGAAAACAAATAAACAAAGAAAGTAGAGAAAAGGTATAAAAAGAAAGATATAAAAATAAAATAAAAACTTACTGTTTATAAAACTCTTTACATTGAATAGGACCGTAAAATCTCATGGAATCGTACATGTTTGGAAAGCGTTGCAGTAACAGTCCATCTGAACGACTGAGGCAGTAACATTGCCCGAGCTCTTTCTAAGTTTCATCCCCTCCACCAAATTTCTTCAGGAATGCATATGAAATTGTTTCAACGAGAGATAAAAAATGCAAACGCCGATATATGACTATTTCTAAGTGTAATAAAAGATTTTCTTTAATGACATTCGATGTGTTAATACGACATGTTTCGCGATGATATCATGAATGTAACTTTGATACATTGCAACGTTGTCATAGTATGCATGGTATAAAATTTATAGATACATTGCCAAATAGTGCGCATAATGATATATGTTCCACCTGTTGTAGCCATATACTCATCATAGTATTCGTGTTCTCTTTTCTACCCATTGTGATCCTGTATTTATCATAATATTCGCGCTTTCTCTTCTTCCCTTTATATTCTCTTCCACGTTCTCTTTTCTTCTTGCTCACAATTTTATTAAATAAATATGGTAATTTTTACGATTTTTTAATGATATACCTTAGCAATGATTTTAATTTAGCAATTAATTATAATAATATTTTTAGTAATGTAATGTAATACACAAATAGCTAAGCATCCCTAATTATCAAATCATTTTAAGTATTATTGAATAGTTATCGAACACTTATTGTACTGCGTCGTCTTATTGAACAGCTATCATATTATTAATTAATTCTAAATAATTATAGAGAATGTTTTTTTCACTCGCAATAAGGAGAAACAGGATGTGTGGATTTCGAAGTTACGTGATAAGCAGATGATATCAAGGAAGGGAGCAAAAAAATATTTTAGGTTCTTCTATGAAGAACACAGAAAGAAATAGAGATTAAAATTATAATTTCTTATTATTCAATTTTTATTTTAATAATTTGATTAACTTATTTGAGGAAAAATTGTGCACCTTCTTATCATATATGATTCTAAACCGCTGAAGGCAGGGAAAAAGGAGATCGGAAAATAATTTTTAAAATTCAGTAATATATTTAAGCGTTACATTATACATTTTTTTAATAAAAAATTAATTTATTTCTTACTTTAAATGTAACGCAGTGTATACAATTTTATCTAAAGCGCATATTATAATATTAATTCAAACTCCATGATTGAAGTTTCATCGTAAACTTCACGCAATCTTTTAATGCATCACATTTATTATTAATACAATTTTGACGTATAGTAATCACAAATTGTTGATATATACTCTCTTACACTTGCTTTTATTATAAAATTATTACAAAATCATTGCTAAGTTATATCACAAAAAAATCGTAAAAATTACCATATTTATATTACGACCTTTATGATGCGATTTTACAATTGAATGATACGAGTATAATTTTAATAATATTTTAATGATATAAGTCGATCAGCCGAACGCACTTTCTTATAATTTATTAGAAGATATGAAGAAGGAATGATGAAAAGATTAAAGAAAAAGATAAATTTTTAAAGAAATATATTTTTTCATATATTTATTTATCTAATATTTAATGCAGCATGTATAATTTAAACTATGGACTATTAGTTCACATTCTATAATAGAATTTTTATCATAAATGTGCAAAGTGTTGCAGCATAGTATTTATTAGTAATACAATTTTGTCTTAAAAATGATACAATATATTTGAATTTTTTACTAACACCATGCATTGACTTAGTTCATAATACGCATGGTCAACATATGCTCGAGTTCAAATAAGAAGAGTATGGTTGTTGGTTTCATGTATCATACAAGGAAAATTTTATGTTTTTTGTATCACATATATATATATATATAAGCTTAAATCCGCTGTTTTTTAGTCAGAAAAACACATTTTTTTTCCTAGGAAGCAAAAACAAATTTATTCAAAGTATTTGTCCTCGCTAACTATACTTTTTCCCATCTTTCGGGCAATTTGTGTATGCCAAAAAAATTCCTCATCTTTCAAGGCAAACCACTTATCAAGCCATTTTCGGACGTCTTCGTAAGAATCGAAGCACCACTCAGCGAGCGCGTGGCCCATCGACGAAAACAGGTGATAGTCAGAAGGTCTGATGAGTAAGCGGGATGGGATAGCACTTCCCAGTTGAGTGTCTCCAAGTAGTTTTGGACCATTGTGCGATGATGCGTTGTCGTAGAAGAAAATCAGCTTGTCATGTCTTTTCCGATAATGCGGCCTTTTTTCACACAGAACACGATGCAATTTGAATCAGTTGTCGATGGTAGCGATGAGCATTAACAGTTTCACCAGATTTTAACAGCTCGTAGTAGATGACACCTGATCCCACCAAACGCATAGCATCATCTTCCGTTCGAAGCGATTTGGTCTTGAGGAAGATGTTGATGGTTGGGCGGGATCCACCCAAGATTTCTTGCGTTTAGGATTCTGAAAATAGATCCACTTTTCATCGCCTGTCACAATCCGATGCAGGAACGACTTTCTTTTTTGTTTGGCAAGCAGAATTTGGCATGTGTTTCGCTTCATGTACCTATCGTTCAGTTCATGCAGTACCCATTTTCCGATCTTTTGAACCTTCCCCATGGCATGTAGCCGCATGGAAATGGCTGCTTAAGAAACACCCAATTGCTCGGCAAGCATTTTTTGCGATTGGGTATCGTCCAAAAGAGCCTGCAATTGACAATCCTCAACTTTTCTTCGATTTTCACGCTTCTTGTTACTCAGATCAAAATTGTCGTCATTGAACCGATGAAACCAATCTCTGCACGTTTCCGAGAAAACATTGTCGCCATAGGCCTCCACAAGGGATCGATGCAATTCGGCAGCCGATTTCTTTAAATTGAAACAGAAAAGCAAAGCTTCCCGCATCTGCTTTTTTTTTAGCAAAAAACTAGACATGATTACGAAAGAAAAAATGTATGTTGTTATAAAATTGCTGATGATGTGCACTCGTTAATGTTGACAGATGTCAAACACATAAAAAAAAGTGTGTTTTGTGCCCAGGGTAGCTTTGTACGCTTACTAATGCCACCTATGAGCAAACAGCGGATTTAAGCTTATACTTTAACAAATTCTACATTCAGAATCTTCTTGAATCGATGATGACGATGATGGGACAATTGACTGCATTAACCGCTCAATATCTGTACGTCTCGATGAACGCTTTCCACATAGCATGAGGCAGGATTGCCTCTTTTGTTGCAGATCGCAATTTCTACATGAGGCACAGGTCCCATGACGATCCCGATGTCCAAGAATTTATACGCTCTCAAGGTCATTGTATATCTCTTCATCAAAATAGGTGAGGAGCGAGGTTTCGAAGATGTATGAGAAAATACGCTGTAGAAAATAGAAAACATGTAAATAGACCTTAGAAAAATACATAATCTATAAAATATATAATCAAAATTTTATAAAAATTAAATAAACTTACTGTTTCTCGCATGCTTCATTCTGTTGAATTGAAATGTAATAGTTTATAGAGACGTTTTCAAAGATAGTATATACTCTGATACAGTAAATGCAATCTGCTCTATGTAGTAGGATCGGTCTATAGAGCGATTAATGTAATAAGACTTATGCATAAATCTTTTTTTTTAAGTAGTGATCCCCATCACACATTTCCAGAAACTTCTACTGAATCCTCAGCGTATGTAGTGAGCCAACTGACTGAATCAGTAATGTCGCTGTAAGTCTCATTAATTAGTGCTCACCATTTCACATTTTCCAGCAATATACCCAAATTATCATTAAAAATTATTATTTTCGCATCAAAAATTATTTCAATTTCGCCTCTTTGTATGTACGATTTTACTTTAATATAGATATCTGTATAACTATAATATAATTACATTTTATAACATTGAAGTGATATATGTTCCACAACGTTTATGTGTGAATGAGCTTCGCTATATGTTCCATCAGTATCACCATGAATCGTACAATGACATGTAAGAAGATAAGTTTATGTAATCATCAACCTTCTAATCACACACATTGATATTTATCTGTTATGGCTTAGTACACCATGTATTATTGCGATTAAGCACGTTTTGAAATCCAAGTTCTTTATATGCGACTGAAATGCATCGACAATATTATTTATTAATTTCACACAGAATAACATAAACGTACAATTTTTTTTAACATTTAAAATATAATATTTTTACAGATATTTTTTGATGCAATGACTGTGCAGTAACTATTCATTGAACAAATGTATTATTAGAGCTCTCTTTCCTTCATGCGTTTTCTATTTCATTATTTTTATATATCATTTTGTTTTTTATTTTTTTATTCATTTATTTTTTCTTTCGCATGGTGTATTCAATGTGGAATTTTATTTATCTTTATAAATATGCGAGTTAATTTTTGTAATTTGTGTAATTTGTGTAATTGCCTATATTAAACTATACAATGACAACATGTATAAGAATATACACTTTAACGATTTTTTTATCGATTTTTTTTTATATCTAAGGGATCGGCGACAATAAAGTCTGTCTGTTCTCATTCTCTTTTCAAAAATGAGTTTAGGTAGTATACTAAGCGGATTTTAACTGTGGTCCTATGAGAGGGGCGCGGGGGATACTCATAGGCGCGAAGAAGATCCCCGATCGCCGATATCGCTGTTTATATAAAGTGATAAACAGGATCCTATGTTTGTGTAAGGACTCCGGTCGATAGATTATATAAACATAATATGCTGACATTCTGCTATGCATTTCGCATTTTTTTCGTAACCCACCCGTTGCCATCGCCTTCCCCAAAAATCGATAACAAAGGCTTGTATACACTTATCGTGTATACTTACTATCTGTCTTCCTCTTATGTGTCATTAACTTTCTCACCGCGTTGTCGCTCCCGTTGTATCTTCTTCTCGCGCGCAAAAATATTTTATCATACTTTTTTTTTTACTTAATAACTTAAAGAGATTAAATGCTTAATACGGGCGTGACAATACCATCGAGCGCGATGATGCTCGACGAGCATATAATTTATTAGCGCGGAGATAAGAAGTAAGGAAGGAAATGAATGGATGCGAAGCCTAAATTATATAATTTATATATTGGGTTGTTCAAAAAGTCATTGCGTTTTTTTCATTTGATTTTAAGGTGTGTTTATTTAATATACGTAATGAACATTAATCAATGATATATTGGTCATTTTGTTCGATGCCTTCTGCCATCTCCCGGGCAACTTCATAACCATCCATGTTCCCATCCTTCTCTGCGAGAAACTTATCTAGGTGCTGTTTGATGAGGTCTTCAGAAGCAAACGTTTTACCATTCAAGGAGTTTTGCAAGGAGCGAAAGAGATGGAAATCTGATGGTGCAAGGTCTGGGCTATACTGTGGATGTGGTAACACATTCCAACCATGTTGCAACAATATTTGCCGAGTGACCAAACTTATGTGTGGTCTCGTATTGTCGTGGTGAAATACCACACCCTTACGATTGATTAGCTCGGGACTTTCTGTGCGATGACATCACTTAATTTCTGCAGTTGCTCACAGTAGACATCGAAATTAATCGTTTTGTTCTTTGAAAGTATCTCATAGAAGACTAGTCCCTTCTAATCCCACCACATTGACAGCATTACCTTCTTTTGATGGATCTTCGCCTTTGCTTTCCTTTCCGGTGCTTCATCTCGCCTACTCCAACTTCTTTTTCGGCTGATATTGTTGCAAACAATCCATTTTTTGTCGCCCGTGATCATACACTTCAAGAACAGATCGTTTTCTTCGCGTTTATAATGAGTTGATCGCAGACGCTCATGCGATTCGTCAAATGAATTTCTTTCAAGTCATGCGGTACCCAAACATCGAGCTTCTTTACGAAGTCTAGCGATTTCAAATGGCCATGAACTTCCAAGACACTTTTAGAGCGGTAGCAAGCTTCCGAACCGTTGAATGCTCATTTGCTTGCACCAATGCTTTCATTTCATCGTCTTCAATCTTGGAAGGCCTACCGGAGCGATGAGCGTCTTTGACTGAAAGCTCACCATCACGGAATCGGGTGAACCAGTTCTGGCACTGACGTTTTTTGACGACATTTCTGCCATAAACTCGACACAACTTTTCCCTTGCTTCAGTTGCTTTCTTCCCTTTTTTGAAATAATAAAACAGAATATGGCGAATATGCTCTTCAAAATTTTCTATGATTCTATGAACATCACAATTGCAAGCACAAAACTCGACTGAATCGCGTCAATTTTTTTTTAGGTTGTGTGTCAACAACAAAACGCGCGTGAACATTTGACATTCATGTCACGCTCGCATATAAATAAACGTGGACAACGCCTATTGGAAAAAATGACTTTTTGAACAACTCAATACATTCTTTACGTCTTCCGTATCCTTTTCAATTATGATTTATCTCTATGTCCTTGCCCTTTCTTACTTCATATAAGGCTCTGAGCTCATCTAGGTCATATAAATTAATGGGAATTTGTCCTGCTACCGCGCAAATTGATTCCCGTGTGCGGTATGCACTTGCATGCTCTTGTGCTATGTGCTATAAACACTTCGCGCTGCACAGTCCTAAGAACTTTCTTGTCCTTCGACTCATCCTGCAGCCGGATATGCAACCACTGGGATGAACACTCCCCGGTAGATTGTAGAAAACGTTTTGCATTTAAGAGACCCCATTGAAATTTTGCCAGCTTGCCAAGTTTGTTGAAGAGTAATCCTACTTTAATCCTTAGACATTTGCAAGTGATTCGACTCGCATACACCTCGAAATGAATACCAAGATACCTAACCGAGTCTTTGAATCTGATTTTTGACTCACCTATCCTAACAGTGGGTCGTCTACTTTAAAGTCTACTCTTTTTTTCCTATTCTTTAGCCTTTTATCTTGGCGTGCTCCTGTCTATCGACTTGGGCCCTTCTTAATTCCTCGCTTCTGAGCAAGATTGCTTTAGCCTTTCGCTCGGAGATTTGAAGTTTGATCGATTTACATCATTTAATAATCTGGTCTATTAATACTTAGCTTTCAGCTTCTATCTCCCTTCGGGAATTACTGCTTACCAATATAATAAGATCGTCTGCATATGCTACGAACGATCTTTAGCCTGTACTTCTAGTATATCTTAACAGTTCATCAAATATTAAATTTGAGTAAGTCGGCTCAAGCACTGAATCCTGCGGGTATCCCCACTTTGATATTTTTGTATCGCCTATTAAGATGCTTACTCGCCTTTTGTCGAAATAACTTCGAAAAACTTCGAAGTTATTTCGACAAAAGGCGAGTAAGCATCTTTCGAAGATATTCTTAGGACATTCTCTTGATTTCAGTCCTTGCAACACTAAGGATTACCAGACGTTGTCAAAGAGCAACGCCACAGTGTACTTCCCTTCGGAGGCAGAGACCGCCTGCCGCAGCTCCGCGACCGCGTTCTCCGTCGACCTGCCCGGCATAAATTCGAACTGCTGATCGAAGATCCTTCCCGGCGCCAGTACCGTGTCTGTTAGATGCATTTTAAGAAGCTTCTCGAAGGATTTCCTTATTATTAGGGAGGAGACATATTAGGAGGCCTATAGAATTTTGGATCCTTCACATCCTTATCCTCGCCCTTCAGAAGGACTCGTAATGAGGCCTCCTTCCAGATTGTAGGAAAAATGCCCCACTGAAGGCACCTATTAAATACTCTTAAGAATTGTTCAGAGATTCTCTTATCGATATTTTTAGTGCTTTGACTTCTATCAAGTTCATGCCTGGAGCTTTATCGTTCTTGAATGTTTTGACCGCTATGGTCATTTCCTTCCTCGTGAAGAATGGAGCATCTGTTGTATCTGATGCTATTCTTGCTAGACTTCTAATTTCGCCTTGCGTCTTTGTGTACTTCGGTCGTTTGATATATGTGTGTTCAACAAACATTGTGCCATTTCCTCTATAATCTTTATCAGATGTCTCACCTCTTCTGAGTGTGCTTATGACTATGACCTTTTCTATTTTTAGCTTATTCGCTTGCTATTTATATATAAAATTCCATGCTTTTCATTATCACATTCTGTGAACCAATTTTTGCCAGCTTTCATACTTTGTTCTCCTTAATGCTGTGTTGCACTGGTACATTTTTGATATTCTTGTTTTAAGGTATTGATAATCTAATCTATCTAACTTCAGATTTAGTCCTGATTTCTTGATCCTCTTAATTCTTGAATTATTTTCTTCTTTTGGCTCACCTCTTTTTTTAGCTTTGTCAATTCTTTCGTCCATGGATTTGATTTTCTGAAAATCCTTTTTCTCGGCATCGACTTTTCGTATGTTTTCAAAATAACTCCTGTAACTCTCCGGCCATTCTTCCGTAGATTTCGGACTGAGGGACCAAAACCTTGATCCGGATAAGTCTTTCAGCTCTCACCGAATTGCTCCCAGTCGTATGTCGAACCTATTGTTTGCAATTCTACGGTCATTTGCCATCCTTGGCGTCCTCAGTCCGATCTCCACGGGACTGTGATCACTGGTCATCCATTCTCGCCTTCCATATGCCATATGAGTTGGTTTATTTGAGGGAACACAAGGTCACATCTATAAAAGATGATCCCTTCCTTTCGAAGGATCTTTGATGGACTTCGTTTATTACCTTAAGGCCCAACGCGCGGATGAAGATCTCGAACTTCCGTCCTCTCAGTCTCAGGGGAACTTCAGAGAGACGATTGCGCGTTAGCATCTACTGCCATTATGAGTCTCTCGCCCCTCAGAGAATGAAGCACCTTCTTGAAATGCCTGAGATAATCCTCGATTTCGTTGCTGTACTGAAAGTAACATGACACGACGTATTGATAGGCCAGGAGCCTGCACTTCCGCACACACACAGTGGATCGTGCTAAGCTGCGAGACAAATATCATCTGCAATCGGGGATTGCTGACCGCTATCAACGCCCGTGAGCTTTCCGAGCGTACTACAGCAACTCTCCGTTCCTAGCCAATAAAAAGTATGGCTTTCGCCCTGCTTCCTGACATATGGTTCTTGTATATAATAATAACAGGATGTCAAGTCGCTTATGGTGACGAGCTGACGCACCTCACTTGTTACTGCAGCTGATCGTCCCGTATTCAGCTGCAGTATCCTAACTCCTACTAATTTGAAGCTGGAGGATGATGTCGCTTGAGTGCTTTGTGATTTATATCTTTGCATATCGCATCTTTGTAGAACTATGCTAATATGTAGGATATGTTTCACGATGGTACCATTTGTCTGTTTTTGCCACTTGTTCTTTTTGTTGGTGTGTATATTGCTTCACCAGATTATCACATCGTTCCAGCGCTATTTTGACAGCGCGAAGTTTATTAACTGTCTTTATTGATTCTTTTCGAGCGTCACACCTCTCTAGAACTATTCTGACACTTCGAATCTTGCTAATCTTCGTTATTTTCCCAGCCTTAGTACCTTCAAACTTTGCCTTACTTTGATGACTTTTGACTTCATATGATTATTACTTTTCTTGGTAGAGAGAAGAAGTCGAATGGTACCTATACGCCACTAAGACTGACTCCAGAGGAACGACCCTGGAGGCGTCGGTCGATTTACGTTCTGCAGCTATGCAAACCTTAAGCATGGATTCCTACACCTTGGCTTTTGAACGAGCGCCATTATTTGGAAACGCTTACCATTAAGCATTCATCCATCGATATTTGAAATGAGTTGAAAAATATAATTCATCCGTCCATTAGGCAATCTGTTTCCGGCAAGGCCCGAAATCAATTTGAGCCGTGTCGGTCCCAGACGGATCCTTTATCTACCGCCATCGCCCTCCTCTCCGAGGAAAGGGGGCAGTAACAGCAGAATCGAAACGCACGGCCACGCCATAGTAATTGTGATCGCCACATAGGAGTCATTACGGCCGATTCGTGTTATGCCTCCTTAGAAGGAGTCGACCCCGACCCCAGAACTAAAGAACCCCCAGCAGAGCGATCAATATGCCAAGAGGGATCAGCTGCCCCAGGATGCCCTATCAAATACCATCAATTCCGTGTTCGTCACGTCTTTTCGGCATCGACTCGTGGCTATGCTATGTCAGTGAGTTGACGAAACGAGAACCCCATAGACGCATCACGCGTTATATGAAAATCTGAAAAGGTGCGACCAAGATAATCGCCTCGCTGATCAGAGTCATCACCCTGAAAGTGTTGCCGATTCGATGGACTAAATTTGAGACCTATGAGAAGCTAATCGATGAGTTCAATGCTGAGCTCAAGACACACGAGTACCTAATAGTCGATTTTTCAACGGTGGTCGAGACCACCTTACAGCAATGCGCCAAACTGGAAGACCTTAAGGAGTCATTAATGAAGAAAGCGCTCGTCAAAGGGCCAGGGTATCTGCCCGGGCCGGGAGTGTTACGCAGTTATGCTGTCTCGCATCTACTTGTCTCAGATTTCCGGCAAGTTCGAGGATTGGCCGGCTTGGTGAAACACATTCTCATTCATCGTGGTCAAGGAGACCACTACACTGTCTGAAAAGATGCATTATCTGAAGACGAGCGTGCTGGGGAATGCGGAGCATCTCGTGCATGATTTACCGTCCACCGTAGACAATTTTCACCGCGGACCAAGCGTGGTCCGCATTCACCGATCATTACGAGAATAAGCGCCGATTGGTTCGCCACTACCTCTCTGCCTTCTTGTCGATTCCGAAGATGAAGTGTGATTCATTGGCCGACGCATCTTCCATGGCGTGGTGTCCATGATCGGCGTCCCTGGAAGAAATAAGAGACTTATTAATGACTGTACTGATATATTCGTGCATTTAGTGGCCGAGTTGTTCGACATGAAAACTCGAAAGGAATGGGAGACTTCTTTTCGACAATCTTCTGATTCGCCATCCTATGCGAATCTTTGGACGTTCCTGGAAGAACAAGTGATCATGCAGATCAAGAGACTCTCCTCGGCGTTAAGGGGAATCCTTTCTGGACTGGGAAACCGTCCGAGAAGACCAGCCGCGCCCACGCTCATCTCTCAAGAGGAGAAGTCCGTAATCGCGCCGCACTTGTCCTATCTGCCAGAAAGAGCATTCATTGTACAAGCGAGAAGTACAAGCAAAAGTGAAGGAGCGCAGAACATTAGTGAATACAAGCTATGTTTCAACTTGGTCGACATATGATAAATGAGTGTCCATCCGCCAAGTGCTGCAGCAAGTGCTCTGCTCAGCACCATACATAAAGCGAGTGCGACCGTTACGCCGACGTCAAACGAGCCGATGTCTCCAGCGGTGTCTGCCCTTACGTCTAACGCGGTTCCGACAAAGTGTATGTCCGTGCTGCTGGCTATCGCCCGTGTGATGGCTTCCGATCAATTTGGCGCACATCATCCCGCGCGAACGCTGGTCGACTCAGTTCAGAGGTCTCATCATCGAGTCCTTCAGTGTCATACTGCCGTGGTAGAAATTTTCAGCAGACTTTCGTCGGGAATATCACGTGGTCATGTTACATTGACGGTTTCTTCGCGTTCGGTGATACTGCGCTCCATATCCGCCCTCGTTCTACTGTATCTTTCTATGTATGGAAGGGCGCTCGATAGCGGAATCTGTCGCTGGTCGACGGATGCGAACTCGCGGATCCGGAATTTGTCAAGCGGGACCCCATCAAGCTTCTGCTCGGAATCAAAGCCTACGGCCGCATTATCCAGTCTAGTTTATGAAGAAGACCTGATGAATCAGCCCAGCAGACGCAGATGAGGCTGATCTTGAGTTCCGTCGAGTCTGAGCGCACCTCGTCTTTGGTGACAACACTGCAGTGCACCCCGCTCGATAAATTAATAGCTCTGGCTCAACGTTTCTGGGAACAGGAGGAACCCACAGGTCCGTCTTACCACTCTCAGCAGAGAACCGCCGTTGAAGTGCACTACATTCGGATGCATTCCCGTAATCCGAGCGGTCGCTACGTGATGCGCCTTCCAATACATGACGAGATGCGGACCTGTCATCAACTTAGCCTCCTAGATGATAGACGTCATAGAGCGGCACTTCCAAGAGAGGGACTTCAGAGAACGCTACAAGGCCTTCATGCGCGAGTATCTCGCACTCGGACACATGTCTCTGGCCGGACCTCCTCCGGCAGGCGACGATGTCTGTGCTACTTGCCGCATCACGGCATCTTGAAGGGATCGGGAGACGCGACGAAGATTCGTGTTGTATTCAATAAGTGCGTATCCCTTTGACGACATCCTCGAACGACAATCTTCTGATAGGGCCAAACCTGCTGCCAGCCCTTGAAGATGTTGTGACACGTTGGCGACGTCATCGCTTCGTTATAGCCGCTGACATTAAAAAAATGTACCGGCACATCCTGATCTTTCCAGAAGATTGGCGCTTATAAAATTCTGCGAAAATAGCCATCTTCGCTCCAGTCATACAGTAGTACTTGCTACCAAAGTTTTACTCCTCATGCTTCGCATCTTTCCGTCTACATCTTTGTACAATTTTGAACAAAAGTTTCACGGCAAACAAAAAGTAAGTGTACGAGTTTATCGATGTAAAATAAAGTGCTCAAAGATATCACACAAACTCTCTCTTTATTACGTCTCATCACGTCTCTTGACGTTAGTATCCGATCCTTTCTACCGAATAACGAGTGCGAACACAACATTATTTTATTAGTAAAACGGAAAATTATAATTTTTTTATGTGTACTTACCAATTGCAGAAAAATATCTTGTTTTTTTTTCTGTTGAATTGTGAGCTCACGAAACAGACAGATTTTTAATCCGTAAAATGGCCGAAACTGTCGTCGTATTTATCTTGCATGTAGGCAATGAAGAAGAATCTGTTTATTCTCAAAGCCGTACATTTGATTAACACCACGTTCTGGAAATGTCTGTTTTAAGGTCATTGAAAACGACCTTGCATTTCTCGATGCCTGCGAGATCCAAAACTGTGTAATGCGGATACGAATATTTCCACTCTGCATTTTCTTTCTGCGAGTTATAGAGCGGTGACAACTGACTATGCGAAGCATGCATTGTCCTCCAAACGTACACTGATCACAGCTCGTTTTGTTGCTATTTTCCGCGTCACTTCGATATGGCATCCCGCATGCATAGAATTTAATTTATTAACATTAACAGTCACGTTGAGAATTCGCGATAGCGCCCACTCTGTTGCATTTCTGGAACTCTTCCACGTCAACGTGAACTCAATGACGTACCGTTCATACCACTTGCCCAAATCGGTGCATCGATATATTACAACTTTGCTTCCGCCGTTTTCCTATAAATGGCTTTAGCGGTAAATGGTGGTCGAAATAAATAGATCATAGACGTCATACAATAAACTTGGGCATCTGTCAACATAACCCCATAGAAACATTAATCGATTTGTGTCTGCATCATAAAATTATTTTTGATTAAAAATGTCAGTTTACGAACCAAATTCTCGTCATTTGCGGGAGGTTTTAATTTTTTGCTTCAATATGAAGAAATCTGCGTCTGAGGCTCATCGAATGCTCTCAAATACTTATGGTGAGGCCGCTATTAGTGAAAGAACGTGTCGTGAGTGGTTTCAACGT
>Ga0157364_1003715_pt1 | contig 14911 bp, 2 predicted proteins | sample AttsexASBM2_FD_111476 | JGI IMG/M metagenome (GOLD analysis project Ga0157364, IMG submission 111476) | Fungus gardens microbial communities from leaf cutter ant in Ribeirão Preto, State of São Paulo, Brazil - Atta sexdens ASBM2 | ecosystem: Host-associated > Fungi > Mycelium > Unclassified ... | reverse complement strand
TTTAAAACGATCTTGAAATAAAAATAGATGAAGGTACTAATAAAATAGAATTTTGTCGATTTTGGATTCGCAATAGATATTCTTTTTATAATTAGATCTCAAAAGATATATTTATATCGTTTATAAAATAGTAATTGAAAAGAGAGACATTTATATCTAAGTAATACTAATTTATTTTATTACTTTATTTTATTTATTTCTGTTTTGTTAATTCTGTTATTTCTCTTATTATATAGGTGACTTTAGATGCAATTTTGGCGGACAGATTTTATCTAATGATGACTTTAATTATTAGTTTGAAATATTTAAATTTCACATGCGTAACAAGCTAATATAATACAGTTTAGTATAAATAGTTTTGGATTGATTTTGAGTTATTATCGTTATATTTGCGATGTAGATATATAGCCAACGTGATGCAGTAAAAAAATCGTCTAAAATCTGGTGACTTTGCACGAAAGTACTGAAAAACTGTGTGGTCTCTAATCATTCCCTATTTATACAGGTGAAGTCAGGTAGAAGGTCGAGTCTCTTTTACAAGAAAACACGTTATCTGTGATAACTTCACGAAATTATATTATACATTCCGCGCTCTATGATAATAATAGATTATTTTGTGTTGAAATTACAAAACGAAAATTGATTTTGTAATTGCAACCTCTAATTTTATATTATTTTTTACAAAAATAATGTGAATAACTAAATAAAATTGACTAAAAAAGTTTATTTATTATTTGAATAAAAAAATTTTTGTTTCTCTAACAAAAAAGTATTCTATTTTGCCATTTTAATAAAACTGACCAAGGAAAATCAGCCATTTGTGAATAATTCCTTTTTATTGATATATTACTATAACTTTTTTTCTTAATGTTCCGCAACTAAGTGAATTTATAATTAAATGTCACTTTCGACAATTCCGGTTTTAATGGACAAGTCTGATATAAGTTATATATTACATATGTCCGAGGCTTAAAGTCGAAGAACAGATTTTTGCATAAGGTATAAAACATAAAAAGATCAATCAATCAGAGTTTTTTATTTCATGAAAAGGAAGGAAATAAAGAATGATTGGTTAATTTTCTTGACTTTGATTGGTTAATTTTCTTATGCATTAAGTTAGTTATGCGTTATGTAAGACTCTGTGCTCTCCCTTAAAGTTCCCACCTTTAAAGTTCGAAATTTTAAGGATAAAGTTCCCGTTTGATATATACATGATATAGTATTTCAATATAAAATATGGTTTTTATAATTAAATTAAACTCTTTCTACGTGAATTGTGTTATTTAATAAAAATTCAAAGCCATGGAGACATTAGATCACGATTGAGCACCACGGTTCATCCAGACTTTTCCCACGGCTCTAATATAAATTCCTCTTATGCTTGCTTTCTAGCGCACGGTTCGATATCTGATTTAAAGTTGATATAGGTCGATCGTTAATTTTTTCCCCATTTTATCGTCTGACATTTCTCGAAATAAAAGAGAATACGGGACCCGGGACCCAATTGCAATTCGCGATGCCAATAAATTTCCAACGCAGCTCGGGATTATCATTATACACGTTATCTGGTCGCTCATTGAAAATAAAATATATATTGAAAATAAAACCTTTTCATATCTTTTTCATCAAAAATGATAAAATTCGTTCACAGGAGAGAGACACTTTTAATTTATAAAAATTTCTTTCTGCACGAGAGAATCTAGATAATTATTGATTGCATATTATTGGATTTTTAATTGTCGTTTTATTTTTTGACTCTTATAAGTTAAGCATAATTAATATCATTTCTAGATTATGATAATATCCAGATGACATAATTCTCTGTAATTATGTTAAATTTTATTCTTATTTATAAAAGGTATTGCTTCGTGGAATGTGGAATATGTGATAGTTTTGATAACACAGATGTGTTAGACAATCGTTAGAAAAGCGTATCCTCATACATAAACATAATGTATTACTATTGTATAGCATATCGATCTTTTTTATGACTTTAATAAATGTTATTCCTTACGTATTGATGCAAATGCATCGTGTATGTACATGTACACGTGGTAATAAAAAAGATAGGTGTCATAAATTTAACTAGCGGATCCTCTCCATCGTATCATTAAATAATCCGAACATAAATATATCTGTAAATGTATGTGTTTTCTGTTTTTGAATTAAGTATCAACTTTTTATTTTTGTACATTTTGTTCATATCAAATTTATTTCTTTATATTATTTAAATTGTATGATGAAGAATGTTTAAAGTATTTTTCTATATAATTACAAGATTTGAGAAAATTTTTCAATATTTTATTTCATATTTCTTCTTCTTCCCCCCCCCCTCTTTCTCTCTCACTCACTCTCTTTCTCTTTCAGAAAACTTTTGTAAATATATATTTACATTTTTGTTTATTTTTTTCTTCTTTAATATTTTGATAAACATTGGTTTTTCCTCCTATTACGATTACATTTTATACCGCTTTATTTTTGCAAATTGCAACGAATCTAGTTAAACTGGTATACATTTCGCACCAACGCAAAAAAACAAGAGAAAAAAAGCGAAAAATCTAGTTAACATATCCACTCGCGTGGCGCCCCATCGTTAAATTCGCTCGACGGTCCGCAACGAGACTGTTATCCGTTTGTTTGCTTTCTATTTACGGGCGTCGCCTCGCGCGAAATTAAGAGAAATCGTTTGGCTGAGAGTTTGCTTATACAGAGTATTTTGTAGTTTTCTGTAGTTGAGAAATGTCAGTTCCACTTTTCGTTTCCTAGCTTGTAACATATTTTTTCCTTGTGTGAACAATGAATATAATTTTCCTATTAATTAAACTTTAACATAAATAACAAATTAAAAATTTATATTTTTACACTGAAAAAAAAAGATTGGTTGCTGTTACAACAATTTAGATAGTAAATTATGGCACAGCATTTTTATATGACTGCAGTAATCAGTTTTTGGTCGAAATCATATACTGACATTGCGAATAGACTAACGCAAATAAAAATTTGCTACTACAACCAAAAACTGATTATATAAAATTATACGAAATTATATATAATTATATATAAAATATATCCATATGTATATACCTATATATATAACATTTTATCCCGGGTTAATGGAATGATCAAATTATTGACATTACAATCGTATAAAAATTGATTGAACGGAATCAAAAATCTTTTTATAAATTAATATTAAAATAAATATTAAGATAAATGCAAAATTAAGAGGTAATGCAGTGGATTTTATATTAAAATCGAAAAAAAATGTTAAGTAAGTTTTTAACTTATTTTTTATTTTAATATAAAGTCCATTGCATCACCTTCTAATTTTGCGTCTGTTTTAATCCTGTAGAAGGATTTTTGATTTCGTTCAATCAATTCGGAGATTTTTATACGTCTGTAATATCGATAATTTGGTCTAGCATTCCCTTAAGTTACGGAGACCATCGGACGAAAAATGTACTTGTTTTTCGGTCAATGCGCGCCGCTAGCAAGGGGTAAATTTGCGTCAGAAGAGAAAATTCACGAGTGGCGTCTCGTGGACTGAAAACTTTCGCGGTTCCCCAGCGTGTCGTTTTACACGGTCGGCGCCGAAAACACAATCTAGATTGCGAGGGGGTTTAAAGTTCTCCGCGGCGAGATCTTCGATGGAATTGTTATATCTGATGTCGGGTAAATGCAGTTGGGACGACGGCATGTCGTTGAGCGTCGATGGAAGAAAGGCGACAGAATCAATGGAAGCTACAAAGGCAGGAATCTTCGTTTTCGGATCTTTGATCTTTATAGAGATATACGAACGTTCGCGTTCTTTCGATTCGTGGTTAGTGAAGAGAAAAATGCCGACAATTCCTCAAGTAATAACAATGAAAGTGGCATTGTTATTCGTATCGTGTTTTATGGGCAACCAAAAGAGAGTGTAGAGTATACAATGATTTATTAACTCCTACGTATTGATACATGCTAAATATATACACAATTAATAATAACACTTATAAAAAACAGATAATATTGAAAATATTTCATACTTCTTGCTTATATAATAGACGTATAAAACATTTCCAATTAAAAATAATTTTTCCACATTGCTATTTTTTCTAAAATTAAATATTATTTATTAATAACGCAAATATTTGGACTATCGATGCATTTTATTTTTGCACAGCTTTCTATTCTGCATTGTGATGTATACTCTCTCTCTGTCTAGTATATGTATAGGTATCCTAAGTTCTTAAAATAAACTCAGGTCGATTGTGTAACAACGTCATCATTTTTTGCTTCAGCTTTTGCGTGATTTATGGATAAAATTAAAACAATGCTGTTAGTCAGATATAGATGAACGAATTTATAAAATAGATATTGACATTATGTCTGTTAAAACATTTTGATATTCTGATGCTATTTCACAGTCCTGAAATGATCGTGAAATGGACGAATTTTTAAATTTTTAAATAACCTATTTTTAATGATGTGAAAAATAAACGACAATACATCGCAAATTAGAAATGTTGTTATATTATTCTGACAATTAGTAGTACTACGCGGATTACGTTTTTGGTTTGTTTATTATTAACCTTTGATCAAACAAAAGAGCACGCTTGATGGAAGAGAGAGAGAGAGAGAGAGAGAGAGAGAGAGAGAGTGTGTGTCTTTGCTTTAAACTGTCACATCCATCTTCTAGGATCGATGAAGAAACGGTCACTATGCAGCTTAATGGATGCATCTCCATTACTTGAGTATTATGTGGGCATTGTGTACCGTTATGTGATGTATTATATCGAAATAAAAAATGATTATAAAAATTGTTTACAGATTAAATGACAGGCCAAATTTATAAATTGAAATATTCGTGATTGAAGAGTGGCACTTAACTTAAGTATTCTGTGTTGCTTTGTAAATAATTTTCTTTCATGAAACATCCAAAATTTATAGAGCGATTTTATGCGTTTCTCTATTAATATGTACATGAATTAATTATACACCGTAACACTTCCTCCCATAAATTATTCTATTTGTATTTCGTCGAAGCTTCATTTGTTAAATCGATCTAGAGTATCGCATTAGTTTATACCGGACGTGAAAATTAATTAATAGTCACATTATTACCATATTACGGTGATTAAATTGTGCAATGAAATTGAATGATTCGTAGCATCGCAATCCTAATTAATGTTGCTTCAGCAGTTCTATTGCCGATAGAACTTCCGCGTGATCTCTGATTAAAACTTTTGTACATTGATATAATAGTGACATTAAAGCGCATATCAGATTTTATGCATTTTTTTTCTATTCTCATGTATGAAAAAGGAATTGCATATTCAATGAAAAATATATTACTTTTATGAGATTTATACAAATGAATTATACTGAAATTTATTGAAATTTTATATAAATAAATCATAATATTTAATATTAAACATTTTATTTAACTCTTTTTTTTTAACGAAAGAGACGAATTTCCGACCAGACGAAATTAAAAAGAAGTAAAGTTAAGATTGCCCTCGAAGGGCGCCTGTTGGAAAAAGTTAAGTACAAACGGCAGATTCTTTTTCTCCGTGAATGATAGACCGTGAATCTTAATGCAATGCAAATCCAGGCGTTTCGCGGGAAAAAGTTTCGATGCAGTGGTGCTATAAATCAGGAACCCGCCTGAGATTCAATTTAGTGACGTTGGCGCACAGCATAGTTTCTGCAGTTAATTAATCTTCATAATCTTATGACGGGGCCACGATCTCGGGACATTCTTCGCCAGATCTCAATTTGGAATAGGCAAAATATGCAATTCCTTTAAAGAAACTATCATTGCTCAATTTTGTCGAATAATCTGTCGAATAATTATAATTGATAAATAGTCGAAAAGATTGAGGTGACAGAAAGTCAAATTAAATTAACATGTAGGTTTAAATAATAATGTTAAAATAAATTCCATATTGAAGTTCTTATGGAGATAATAGAAAGCTCTAAAATTAAAAAAATATGTGTATCTCTTTTGATATATTTGTTGTAAAAAATTTAATAATAGGTTTAAATAATAGATTATTTGTTGCAATTAATTTCGTTATATCTTTATATATTTCAATTTTTTTGGTAATATATCATGACACTTAAATATATATTGAGAAAAAATGTCATATATTTTACGAAATATTAATAGATTTATATGTATATATATATATATATTATTCTTAGAATTTCGCAGCCCATTCAATCTCGTAAGAATGTATTTTTATTTTTTGAATCTGTCATGGCCATTAATAAATCTCGTTTTTCATTCAGTTAATATATCTCTCTTAGAATATAAATAAGCGTCTTAAAAACCTTATTTCTAAAAGGGTTGGTAATTTTTTTATTAGCAATTTTATACATTAAAAAATGTAATTTTATTGAATTATATAACTGTACACACTTTTAAAATGATTAACTACAGTGCTTCCGACATCTATTCCAAAACTGTATTTTTTCCTTCAAAGGAATCTCGTTTCGAGATCCAATAAAAAGCCGCTAGCAGACCGTACAGACTGAGTGTTTACGTACGAAAGGCGAAATTGAAGTGCGTACCAGCGCACAGAAATTTTTTATTTTGCGTTTGAAATGCATTTTCGTTCGACAACAAGAATCCAGCTTTGATTTCAAACGGACTAGAGTTTGCTTTCATTTCGTAGTTAATGTTTCATTGTAATGCTATTTTTTATTTTTGGTACCGCTTCTACGATGTATACACATAGATGCATTTTGCATCAATATAGCCGATCGTGTTCTAGAGGTTTACAAGGATTAATTTCAGGATCCATGGAAAATGAGACCCGGTAGATTAATTCGCAGGTCTCCTGAATAGTATCATGTTCTAATACACAGAGTTCTTACATGTTTTAATCTCGTACGAATTCGCCGGTAATATGTTCAGTTTTAATCAAATAGTTTAGGATCCAAATAGATCAATAAAGGATCTATTTTTTTATGGTAGAAATACGATATGAAATAATTTTTTTTTCAAAGTAGAAACATCATATAAAATTTTTTCATAGTAAAAACGAGATATGAAAAAATTGTAAAATTGTAAAAGAAATAATTTTTCCGCATCCTTCGACGTTTTATAAAACAATGATATTATTTTTCCAAAATAATATGCATTAAAATTTTCATAGCCAATATTATTACTTCCTAAAAAGATTTTTACAACGATTTTTAATTGTTAAAATAAAATATATGATTAAACAAAATAAAAAGATATCGATTTATTATTATTCTCTCTATAGAGAATTTATAGATCTCAACGTGTACTTATTAAATATATACGCAACCATAATGTGTTTTTATATCATATATAATTATTTAATATCTATGCTTATAACAGATGATTGAATATAAATGAATAGCACATACAAAAAAATTCTCTTTATCATAGTTTCTTTTAAGAAAAATTGCAATGCGATTTTCAATTAAATTATAGATAGACAGTCTTTCCAATCACAGATAAAAAGTCACAGTCTTTCGATCTAGCACTATTTTCATTTATCGTGATCGATTCGCTGAGGAAACAGAAAAATAACGGTGAAAAATGAGCTAAATTATCATTACGCGTTCCATGTGTCAGCACTCTCGGATAGGTTAAAAGTTACCTCTGCCGACCTACCAGGTCGGCTTCACATTTGCATTTGGTGGCGTCGCGTTACATAAAAAATAAACTTCACGGAAATTACGGGATCGTAAGGATATTTTGGAGGACTCAACACCACACGCACAACTTCGTTTCACGGGAAATTGTTGGTTATGTATCGCACCGGAAACTTTCGCGATGTCGGAAACGCAAGTAGGTAGGTTTTGTCTGTCGCAACGTTATTACGGTTTGCATTCTTCATCTGGAATATTGCCGCAGCCGGTGGGACTTCATTTAAAGTTCGGTCCCATTGTCACGGAAAAACTTGAGAGCATCTATTTCCCCGAATCAAAGAGCTCGAGAGATTGCGTCTCGTTAGAGAAGAGAGCACCCGGGCATGATATAAATTTTCACTCATTCGACATCTCCGGAAGTCTTCCAGAAATGAAATGTATCTCGCGAACGAAAATCCAATCAAATCTTAGTATGAATTTGAAGATTTGTTTCAATTAATTTTTGGATAGTTCAAGACGAATGGCGAACATGTGGAAGTCTTTTAATTATAAGAAATAAAATATATAAAGGATGAAATATATAATAATATAAAATATATATAAAGGATAATGAACGTGATAATTTAAATACGATTACGAGAACTGGGTTAAGTTATTGGTATATAATTTACTTGTAAGATTAATCCTTTGATGCGTTATTTAATTTTAATCTGCTAAAATCGGACTTTGATAATATTATGGTGAGAATTGTAATTAATTAATATTTGTAATGTGTGAAAATTATATATTACACGTGAAACAAAATTTTCAAGTGTATTCGACTTTTGATGTAATGAAAATTAGTAAAAATTTAAATAATTAATGAATCCTACTGTGTATCATTTGATCATTTAATAAATCATTCAGTTTTATAATAGAGAAAATAAAGTTTCCATTAAATAAAATATCCAATTATCTTATTAATGCAATATTTGAACTTTTGAAGTCAAAACATCGACATGTTCACCAGTGCTAACTTTACTATTCAATAAGCTGCCAACAGATTTCACGTTAAAACTTCAAATAAATTCGATTTAGATTTGGATAGAGGATAAATGAATGCAGAAACTCTTGTGATCGCTCATGCATATGCACTATGTTATGATACAATTTTCTCTTCAAATCAACCATGTGTATAAAATAGTATTAATTTTGTTTTAAATTTTGAAAAATAAGAAAAAATAAAACAAGAGGAAAAGCAAAAAAAGTTAAAAAAAGTTTTAATATAGTTAGAAAGGGTCATTTTCAGGCGATAGTTTACTACTTTGTTTAATACAGTTATTATTCAATAAACCGATCGAGCTTCTCTGATGAGATTTATTGTTTATAAAAGGAAAAATTTAAATTACGTTTTCACAGGCACTTTTTTATCTGCTTTTTTAAAGTATAGAATTTATTACACTTTAGCATATTTACAGCCAAAAAGGGAATCTTTTTTTAAGTATAAACTCTCTTTTTAAATCGTTTTATTAACGTAAAAGTATGTGAGAATTTACGTTTGAATAAAATCTTGCTTTTGCTTCGCTAAATTTGGAAATGTGGGAGACAATAATTAGATTCAAGCTTCACGAGACTTTACGGGTTGGCAACCTCTGGCGCGAACTATTATCAGATTTCCGATCGGTTCGTATAGAAAATAGACGCTTAAAGCCGGGCGGCACGGTGCGGTGAATGGGGTGTAAATAAGCGCGAGTACGTGGTGGATCATGCATATGCACCGCGTGGTGTGTCCTTCTCTTTGGCTGGTTCCACAGTTAACTTGGATCACGAGCGTAGCATGCCGATGCCGCCATCGGCCATAGCTCCCGAGGGCTCGGCCTGCAATTTAAATGGCCGCGACACGCAGCAAGTGTCTCCGGGGGTCGTTGGACAACAGCATCGGCTTACCCGCAGTCTGATCTCCGTCGGGTCCAGCGTCTGCCGAATATGTCACACAAACACGGCGAAGGAAGCGCTTATTTCCCCTTGTAGGTAAATGCATACATGTTCTATCACAGCTTGAACAGACGTAGTACTGCAGTATTGTAGATGGACAAAGCCTCAATTTTGGAAGCTATTAAGATGTTTTAATGGAATGAATAAACAATAGAATAAAATCAAATATACAGTAATTGAATAATGAATAAATAAAAAAACATAATAATTTTGTCCGCGACAGTACTGTTAAGTATTATGCATAATGCGATGACTTATAAATGAAAAGTTATTAGTAATTCGATAATATCGAGTTTTGATACTTTCTTTCCCACAGTGTATTTTTAATTTAAATAATTGATTGAAATAATTCAAAAAAAAAAGGAATTTATCTTATTATTCTCTTCTAAAATTAACAAAAATGCCATGCATGCAAGTTTATTGTTTGGATATAAAATATAGATAGTGATATACATGTATATAATAATCCTAAAGCCGTATATATTTAGGATTATTATAATCCACGTATATATATTACGACATGAATGAGGTTCACAAATGTATTTAGAGATAAGGTACAGTGCCAATTTAAGAATCGTAATTGGACGGATTTCAGAATAAGCTTAAGTTGATTAAATTGCTTAATAACGTTACTGAGAGTTTCCACTATTATACTATCAATTCTATAGCAAGATTATCCTTAAAAGAGGGACAAAATTGCAATTATTTTATATTGCAAATATTATTTCTATAAAAAAAAACGGCTACAATTATTTGCACGATCAAAGTTGTCTATCGATACATCTTTTGGTTATAAAAACTATAGATTGTGATAACCGTAACACTGGCATATTTTAATTGTTATTCTTGGCTATTGTGATTCTTGGCTATTAAGATATGTCCATCTTACGGTTATCATAATCAAATATGTTGAGGCAAAAATTATTATTGTGGCAATTAAAGCGTTTTTCTTGTGTTTTAGGACAAAATTGTTTTGATTAGTTATTCTTAACTATATAAAAATATTCGCACGTCAATTTAATATACATATGTGTTTTATTATAGTTTAAAATATTTTGAAATTTTATATATGTACTTATTATAAAAATATTATTGAATGTATTATATTAAAAAAATACTTTTGTATTAATACTATTGTATTAAAAAATATTGCTATAATGTTCAAAATTGATTCACAACAAAAATAACTGAATATATGCTCAATTTTTTCTTGTGGCATTAAATGCTTATTCGATACGTAAATACAAGTAATTTTCTAATTTTATTTTCGAATGCATAATTTCAAATTTTCGAATTCAAGAAAAAGATCGTTCGTAAATATATACATGTAGAAAAGATACAGTTGAATATTTACGATTTTAAAAACTTTATCATCATGGCAAAACGATGTGTATCATCCGCGTAGCTATGTCCGGGATTTAGGACAGAATTCCGCCATCTTACGAACGTCCCATCTTTCATACTTAATAGGATTCGAGAAAAATGTGGTGCTCACCGAAACGGGAAGTGCTTACGTATTAAATGGCGGAACATCGCGATATTTAAATCTTGCGAATTCAGCTCCGGATATTTCTGTTGATGTGTTTAAACGATATACGAAGCAAAAAAATGAAATAAAAAATAAAAAATTTGCTGAAATTTGACATATGTATGTAACAAATATAAGATAAATACACACATACATAAAATGTTATATTATTCAATAATAATAATCGTATACATTATTTGATGTAACGTACGCTAAAATGTAAGGTTCAAACTTCAATTTAACGATGTGTAGTTAATTTCCATTTTATTCAGTATTCTATAATGACCCTTAAAGGTACTATAATAATTAAAATAGTTATAATTGTCAAAATTAGAGCGGCAGTTTCGGTGTCGAAATATCAACAGTGTCGAGAGCTTAGTTATATATTATAATTTCGCTAGTTTAGAATTTACTTAACGAATTAAAGTCCTAAAAGAGTATAAATTGAATAAGTCTTCATTTTGAGCTAATTTCAATGGCTTTTATTTTAAATGAACTTTAATGTAAGAGGCTTTGTTACCAGTTATTATTACGTATTTTCAAGCTGGAAGTTTAGCCAAGTCGATTAGTGATTTAATTACAAAATAAAAGTATATAGATTACTGCAAGGCAAACTGAGAAAAGCTTTCAAATTCAATTGCTTCGATTCCCAATAGCCTATTCTTTACCATCTATCAATATATGTCGCGTGAAGCGACAAATGCTAATTTCATGCAAGCATGAGATGGGAGACAGGTGCTAATTAATTAGCGTTAAAGCTCGATTAAGCGATGATCATCTCGCGTCATCCAATCACCATGAAATATCACGAGGGATTAACCGTTATAATTTACTAAGCCCAACGATATTCAGAATATCTTACGTTGATTACTTTGAAACTCTGTTACTGTCTGTCATACGTCTGAATTTACATATCACAGACCTGGGTAATTTTGAAAAGTAAAAAGAATTGACTCTAATAAATGATCTTCGGTATTAACTAATTTAAATAATCACATAATCTAATCACACAATTCTATTTTCTCTCAGTCAGATAGTTCCTTTTACAGCTTTTTATAAAAAAAAAAGGAGAAAGAGAATAATCCAATTAGATTATTACTTGATTTTAAAGTATGCGTATACTATTTTTATTAGCCTTCACTTATTTTATTTTTAACATTTATTTTTAACATTTCGCTAATATCCTTATCGTTTTTATGGAGGGTCATACTGCCCGTCAACTTAACGACCTGAGTCGCGGTTCTTTGCTTGTAGGAGCTTAATTCACAAGGATCTCGTGAGAATTCTCGACTATGTACTATGCTTATATCTCATGACCCATTTCTTTTCGTGTTACCACGACAACATTAGACGCGCGGTGGTAAATGCCTGGCGATGCCAACGAAAAATCTGGTCGACTGAGCGCATGAATCATCACGAATTTTAATGCGACCGATTATTTATGGTAGAAAGCGGAATGGTTGCCCTTCGTGGTAGAAACATCTGTAGTTTCGTGAATTTTGTTGCCAAATGCAGGCATGTCCTCGCCTTCGAGAGTACAAATGTTCGATTTTACCTTTTCTCTTCTTCGACTAAATAAATCCGTTTTCTTATCCCTGTTCGTCTTTGAAGGAAATAGACGCTAAGTTAAAAATTGTTATTATATGGATATTAATCTCATTCGTCTTTTCTTATCATCCATTTGCGTATTTTGTTTATGTTTTGTATTATTATTCTAGAAAATCAGAGATTTATCGTAAAGGAGTATCATAGTTTGATTGATTTGTTTAAAACACTTAGTAGTACTACAATAAACCATTGAATAGGGAGGCCTCAATTCTTAAACAATGACATTTCGATAAAGATTTTACTGTTCTCTTAATCAACCATTGATTGGCTAATGTTGTCCTACTATAATGTATTCTTTAAAACTTTTAGAGTGAAATCTCATTCTTAAAGATTGAAAATTAAGCCATCTTTTTTATTGGCTTAATTTTTATAATTTAGAGTGAGATTTCAGTCCAAAGAGTTTAGAGAGTCAGAAAGACAAGCATATGTATGTTTTCTTTTTCTTTGTTTGAGCCGCAGAGTTTTATATATTTAGTAGATATAAAGAAAGCTCGTTTCAATATAGAGTTCCAATTAGTTTAAAGACTAAAGTATGGTATGATTGACTAACATAGTAAAGAAATAAAATATCTGTTATGTGATTTAGATACCTATGAAGTTGGTTCTCTAACTATTGAAAAAATTAATTTTCAATAGCTCAATGGATTGTTCATCGTTTGAACATTTCTAAAAAATGTATTAAAAAGACAATTTTAGGGGGCTTAATTTTACACTAGCCTTTCAACCACGAAAAAACTAGATTTAAGGATGTATATATTAGATGTAGTCTGTGCAAAGAAAATTAAATTTGGATGTTTATACTTCAAATGAACTATATACATATGAAAATTGTGTGAAGCTTATATTTTTATTTAATAACACATTTTGTTTATTTATTTTATTTGTTATTATTTTTATTGTCAAAAATGAAAATTTTAAAAATTATAAAATTTACATTTTTCTTTTGTAAATATTTTAAATATTCGCAATAATTTATACAAAGTTTTATTGCGATTCATTGATTAGTTATAAAGATATAGAACAAATAAATATTTTGTTTATTTACTGGACAACTAGTTCATGCATCGCAATGTAACTCTACGTAAATAATCTTGAATACATAATATATTTATATATAATATTAATAAATTAAGATTTTTATCATTTATTTTATATATAATATATTTTTAAATATTTTTATTAAAGATTAAAAAAATATTACTATTTATTAAAACAACTTATGATCCAGATAGTAAATCATCACCAAATTTGTCATATTATTTTTAAACGTGATTTAGAATAATCTATAATTTTTTCGTAATTTTGTTATTTTAAAAATATATATATATATAAAATATTCTCAATTCACAGGTTTGCATTTGCATATTTCGAAACAAGTCGATTTTTCGTTTACACACCTTCAGTTAAAAAGTTAATAACGAATAAATGTTGGAGAGTTAACTTTACGCTGCAAAAAATACATGATCGCCTCGAATAAAAAAGAACAAATTTGAAATAACACCAATCGATAGATTTTTGTTTGCACATTTAGACTCAAGTCGAATTTCGTTTGCACACAGTTTAGTTAAAAAGTTATTAACAATTAAAGTTCCGAGGACATTCGATTCAGGTAAATAGGTTCAAATGATATTGAGTATAGTAACTGCGATTTGATTGAACCTATCTATCGACTGTCCTCGAAACTAACTCTTAATCTCTTTTTAACTAAACGTGTGCAAACGAAAAATTGATTTGTTTCGGATATATAAGTGAAAATCTATTAATTAGAATTATTTCAATCCCGTTTCTTTAGAATTCGAACCGAGAACGTACTTTTTGCAACGTGAAATTAGCCTCCCAACATTTATTTGTTTATAACTGTTTAACTAAATATAATGCAAATAGAATCGATTAAGATTAGTTAAATCTAACTTACTTATGGTTGGGGGCTTAGCATGAAATTAGCACCTCCTAAAATTGTTTTTTAATTACCCTTTTAATAACTTTTTTACCAGAAATGTGCAAACGGAAATTCGAAATATTCATATATGTGTAAACAATGACCAATCGAATGAGAAAGTCAATTTTTTTAAAGGTTAAGGGCCAACATCAAATGAATAATTTAGATAACAACATAAATTAGACATCTAGTATATATGGAAAAAATGCGGTGATTAATTTAACCGATTAAATGATGAATATCTGGTTTTCTGG
>Ga0157364_1003714_pt1 | contig 14911 bp, 8 predicted proteins | sample AttsexASBM2_FD_111476 | JGI IMG/M metagenome (GOLD analysis project Ga0157364, IMG submission 111476) | Fungus gardens microbial communities from leaf cutter ant in Ribeirão Preto, State of São Paulo, Brazil - Atta sexdens ASBM2 | ecosystem: Host-associated > Fungi > Mycelium > Unclassified ... | reverse complement strand
GTGTGTGTTCGTGTGTGCGTTCGTGTTTGCGTGCGTGTGCGTGTGTGTGTGTGTGTGTGTGTGTGTGTGTGTGTGTGTGTGTGTGTGTGTGTGTGTGTGTGTGTGTGTGTGTATAATTTTTCTTGATTCATTATACGTTATCACTGTTTCTCTAACGCATAAAGAGGTCGTCGTTCGTCGTCGAAACGTCTCGATGTTCCCCTCCGGCATTTCAGTCACCTTACGTCTTCCTATCTTTTTTTGCAGTTTTTTTTTCCTTCGCCCCCATCGTTCGTATACCGTTCCATTCTCCAGCCGTTACGAACGAAACGAAAATAAAATGTAAGTGGAAATTTATTGCCGCAGGCGATAGGAGACGTTTTCGTACTTTTAAATATTTTATAAACTTTCTTCTTCTTCTTGCCTCTCTTCCTCCGCGCGCTTCATGTTCCCAAGAGCGCCTGGAGAGCACTGGTGACGATAGAAGGAAAGAAACGAAATGTTCTCAGGAACGAGCGAAAACTTCACCCTGATGTCGATCTTTTTGTATTTCCCGACACGCATATTTGTCGTAGTGATAGGAAGTGAAAAATTCATCTTTTAAAGTACATAATAATAATAATACGAACCTGAGGGACCTTCCTTAAAATACATAATATGTATTTTAATAAGCCAGATATACCGTTAATTTCGTGTACAATATTATTAAGTAAGAAACCTAACAGTTGGTAAGCAGTTTAAATAACAATTTTTTTCCATGTATGAAAGAGATTTTATACGATTCGAACCCTCAACTATTGTTAAACCAAAGTACAATTCGGTATAATGGTAATCATCTATGCAGGCGCTAGTACTTCTTCACCTTTTTAAATTAATTTTGATCTTTTTGGTTGTGTACACATGAGTGTATTATATTATAATATCAAATTAACATCAAGATAAAGCAATATAATCTGCAATAAGTTGATCAACACGTTTGATTATTTTTTGTGAGTGAATCTGACAACGAGGAGAGATACTATCGAAATCAATAACCGACAAGCATAAAGAATTTATTGTGTTCCTCTATTTCACGTGTACTGACATTCGCCATTATTCGGCAACACGCGAGCGAACGGCAGAATAACGTCGTAAGGGCCTGTCGAAATCGTGAATATTTGATGTGAACCTATCACCGCCTCTCAATACGGTTACGCGAAAATTGACAGCTCCCTCTTGAACGCTCGAGCCTCTTCTCCGTCTCTTTGACAGGGACATAAGCGTTCCTGATGAATATTTCTGGAGAGGCGAGATGACGATGGAACGGTGTAGATAAGTAATAAGTTCTTTCTTTATCGTTCTCCCAAACTAATAAGTCCCCTTGTCTGCTCGAGTTCCATCAAACGTTCTGAATTATTCAGATCAACGCGAAGTTGATCTATACCTACACTATCGCCACGATCTGCTCTTAAGAAGATCTATTTGAAGCTTTCTACTTTTTATCATTTCATATGCGTTATTTAATTAATTTATAAATCTTGTTTTGGCAAAAAATTACCTTTTGATAGTTACATATTGTTCTTTTATTTTAATGTAAGGAATTGACAATATTCTTTTAAATTCTAAAATTCCAATGTCAAATTTCAAATTTTGATTTGTACATTCTGTTTAGAGCATTGTGACTAATTTATTGGCGATGACGAATTCATATACTTTATACTATTATTCTGCGCGGAAAAAGGAGGAAAAGAGGATCGCAGAAATGAAAGAGAAGAGAAGCGTACGTCGCGAGATCATGCACCGCACGAAACTGCTGCAAATGGAGACGGTGAATTACGAGACTTCGCGTTAACCTCCCGGCATCCTCTCGCACGAAAACGCGCCGTTACGGCTGCGGAGGAGGAATGGAAGGCGGGCAGATTACTTTTCGATAAGGAATAATTAAAAATTTTCTCGTTTAAAGTAGCTAATTCCATTTCTGGCGACGCCCACGGAGGTAATGGGCGGCCGGAAGTGGCCCGGCAGGCCGGAAAAAATAACCGCTAAAATACTTGGTAGATAAAGAAGATAAAGTCGCTAGCTGGCTGGCAGTAATTTATATCGGCGTGTGATTCCGGAATGAGACGCGAGGAGAAATATTTCAGGGCGGTACACCCTCCAGATAGCGGTAATTAAAAATTACGGGACGGGAGAGGGGGAGTGCGAGTGCCGTTGGTAGGGGAGCAGGAAAATAAGAATATATTGATTATACGGGATGAATCATCCCCTGTGTGGATGAATCCAATCTCTCTCCTATTATATCTTAAGAAGATATATATAACGACATCGTATTATTCTTTCTCGTCTTAGAATTAAAAGATATTAGAAACTTCGTATTATATAGAAAATTATGATAAGGAAATATATTATATCTGCTGATTTATTAAAGAATAAGATATTCGTTTTTAGATTTTTAGACATATCTTTGTGATTAGATTTCCGTTGCACATAAAAGAAAAAACTCTAAATGTAATCGATATCTATATTACGCTGTGTTCGTATTCTGGTACATCGCGGTAGTCGTTGAGTCGATGCAAAACGCAGTAGCCGCATTGATATCCTTTCTATTGGTGCCACGTGCTTCCGGTCGATCCGTCGAAAGTTTCGGTCAACCTGGAACTCGAACAAGGATCATAAATCCCTGCAGTGGAGACTAATGTAGTGGTAATAGAGTATAAATGGGGGTCACGACCCGAGGTCAGCCCGTCTTACACCCCTAAACTGTCGTCCGCCACCTTCGCCCTCGTGCGAGAACCGGCCGAGACCTTAAACTCGCATAACACCCACCTACCATTATTTCGAAATGACTTATCGGGACTTTGAGAATGCTCCGAGAATGCCGATTCCGGAATCAGTTTACCTCTGAACGGTGTAACTGTAACAGGAAATACCGTCCTGAAATATATACAATAATGTTTTGTGCAATTTCAAAATAAATTGCATTTAATATTACTTCAAATTATCTTAAAAGATAATAATTCTGTTATTAGTTATCCAAGATATGCTAATCATTTTGTTTTAAATAAAAGAATAGATATTTTTTTTAAGAGAAACGTTGTTATAATGAAAAATATTTGTATTAAAAATTATATATTTTATAATTTTATTAAGAATATCTCATACTTAATTGAGAGAGAGAATATGGATGCACCGTGCAGTGCTGCCGTCTTGTGTATCTGTAACGTACTAAAAGGCCACAGGACAAAACTTTTTCCGCTCGTTTATGCGGCACGCTCACTCAATCTCGTCGCGTTTCTTTAGCATTTATCAATGATAAAATATGTAATAGTGTTAACTTCTTTTAGCCAATTAATGCAACATTATGTTGTTAGTATATTTCTCTGCAATTTCATAAATCCTTTTTTTACATACATCTTTTGAATCTCATGCACATATCTTTATTTAAAAAAAAAACAGTAAGGCAATGAGAATACCTCATATTACATATTTCTTTAACGTTATATATATATATATATATATATATATATATATATATATATATCTATATTTGACAATAACGTTGTTACTTTTAAAAAGTAATATATTGTATATACATTACATTATATATTTTTACGTTATACACATAAAAATATATATCTACATATATATTTATAACGTTATATATTTGACAATAGCTCGATGTTTCTTTTAAAAAGTAACGTCGTACATTCGCGAGCTTTTGCGGTCGAGCGATCGCGGCCACATCATTCAAGTTACGGCCTTCTGGTTCCCGTAGGTGCTGCGCGTGGAACTCTTTTTCCAAAAGTTGTTTCAAAGTTCACGGCACAATGGACACGGCGCATTATATATCCCCCTTCGCTATTTCTCTCCGGTTGATGGTAGATACACACCACAGTACAAGGGAAAGGCGTCCGCGTGTTGCGGGGTGTATACCTAGCGTAGTGCTGACCAATGTTCGCCCGAAGATACGGTTGACGGGTCCGGGTCCGGCCTTCACGTCACCTCCACTTCAACGGTCTCCCGCGCCCTTTCTCGTGAGCCGCCGCTCTTCTCGGTCCGCATTCAATTTCAACACCTACGTCCGCAACCTGACCCAGCGTGCTGAACAATCGCCGAACCCATTCGCAACTTGAGACAAATGAAAACTTTGCGCGACGCCGAAACACTTCTGTCACTGTTGGAGGTGTCACGAGAGCCGTTTGAGAATCGACGCACGCGACTTATGTGTAACGATACATACGTGACTCGGTTTATTTTGTCATAAACTCGACAAGCGATAAGTGTATAGCAAGACAAAATTCATCAAGGAAAACTAATATACATAAAAGAAATTCACCTTTTATTCTTATTAACTAACAGAATAGAAGAACTATTTTTTGCATTGCCTTTTTAATAAAATATAAATTATTAATTTAAATTAAAATCGTCTCAATAGTAGTGATTATTTTACTTAAATTTTACTTTAATTTACTAATAAGTATATATTGCTAATAAGTATATATTCCAACTATAAATATATAAAAAAAGATTTTGTATAAAAAGATTTTAAAATTTATTTGGCAAATGGCTGCAGATCGATATCTAAATTTATTTGACAGCTTTATTTGAATTGCATTCTCATTCAATAGCTTCTAACGCCTCGAAAGGGTCGAAGGAAGATGCCTAGACTATCGTGAAAATAATTGCACAATGTTCGGCGATGGTAACCCTTCTCTTTACTTTTCTTTATCTTAATGAAACTCCATAAATAAAGAGTTTAATGTTACGAAAACAGCCGTCTAGGGGAGAAAAAACCACGATGCGATAAATCATTGGGAATTGAGAAAAGCGATGTTAAATTATTAATCGTTTTGTAGATTTATCGATATTAGTATTTTAAAATGTTAAAAATCTCAATTTAATTTGAAAGTTAATTATATATTTATTAGTTTATCATCTATTTTAAATAGATATTAGGATTGGAAATTATAGCAAGCGATGTAATGCAAGTGACATATGGCATAAATTATAATTCTAATTTTTTATTGTATTTCAAAAACCTGCTTGAGTGAAGCAGCTTTTTAAAATGCTACATTAGTAACTAATGTAAGTTCATTAACAAGTGAAATATTGACTTTGGTAGAATGATCATTTAAAAAAGATCAACTATTTCTGAAACAACAGTGATAAGGATAGTTGTCGTAAATATTTTTTTTTAAACGAATTCGGGACATCTTTGCTATCGAGATTTACGGGAAGGTTTATTCCCTGAGGCGAGTTTTGACAAGGCGAGGGCTTTAGAAAAAGGGTTGATGCGCAATAAAGGGGAGATGCTTACATTTGTAAAAAAAAAACGAAAACGCCAATAATTCATTGACAACAATCTCGTTGGTGGGGAATAATGAGCACCGTTTTCTCAGAGGAGGCAGCTCCCGCGTGCTTCCGCTTTATTAAGAATTAGGCATGAAAATAATTATTTTTAATTTGTGACCACGATAAGGGCTTTATTGTTCTACCCTGTATATGGTCCGTTACGAGGATGATAAGGACGAGCGCGAAATTGATCTTTGTATTTCACGTTAATCTCATTAGTTCCGTTAATATTCCCATTCTTAATACTTCATAATTACATTCAAAGTTGTGTTTACAATATTCCACAAGAGAGAGAGATACTTATATCTTAATATATTTTGTTATGAAGTTTGCTTGTGTAGTTCTTAGTGTAAGGTACAGTAATTTATTTTTATTAATTACTATTAGCATGACACTTTTATTACTCAGCTAACACTGTTTGTACTCTTCTAAGGAATCGATATGTGATAAAAATAAAATATGCGCATTATATTAATTTTAATTAATATTAACTCTTAGTACATACATTATTTCTTTGAAATACTAGGAGAACCATAATTAATTATAATTAATTATAATTAATTATAATATTTATATACAATTTTTAAAATATTTAATCTTATAAATGCTTTCTGAAAATGTTAAAGTATATATAATGATCACTTAATATTTTTTGTATACTTGTAAAAGTGATGAAAATTAATTCAGGACACGAACAACATATCATATGTAATAAAAGAAGGAAAATCGTGTACTAAGGATTAATATTGATGCTTATGTATGTTTAAAAAGTATGTTTAAAAAGTATGTTTAAAAAATATTAAATTAATTAATAAAATATCAATAATGGTAATGTTTCATCAAAGCACTAATTGCAAATTATCATTTTTGTATGAGACAATTAAGTTATATCTTGCATTCTTCTTTAGTCTGTTAAAAAAATAGCGTAAACAAAGACAAAGACGTAAAAACGACGTTGGGCATTGAGAGATGAAAGGGATAAGCAAGTTAATGAGAGAGAGGTGCGCGAAGGTAAAGGCAGAACGAAAGCTGGACATCGAGCCCTTCTCGGTGGCGCGGTTAATATTACGAAAGAGCCCTTTGGCAGCCTAGACAGCGACACCCCTCGACAATATACTTCATGACGGGGACGTAGGTCTCCATTAATTTTTTTAAGCATTATAAATATTTAAGCGAGCCATTTCTCATAAGTAAAGCGAAATGGTCTTTTTCAACGAAACTTTTTTTTATTCGGACCAATGCGATGCGATAATGAAATTCACAATACCCTTTTCTTGACTGACGCGATTCTGAATTGTTAACAATAATGCGGAAATTTACGACTGGTATTGCGATTACGTGTAACTTTCCGACAAAAGTTATTCGTGTTATTAAAATAAAGTGATACAACTGGTCGTATATGAATTATATCATGTTAAATATAAAATGTAAATATAATTGAAGAAATTTTGTTTAAAATTAGACATATAATAAATTTTTATTACTAATTATTTTCTATGAGAAAATATTTAAATAAATTAGAAATGATAATAAAGATATACAATAAAGATATTCTTTATATCTAAATATATTAAAGATAGACTTAATATATCCAACAATAAGAACAATTTTTTATATTTTAATAAGTAACAGAAATACATACTAAAAAATAATATAATATAGACTAATACAGATTCTAAATATATTAATAATAGAAGTATATTCTTAAATGAGTCGGTCTTTTCATTCTTCATAATTGCATATGTCGGCAAGTTACAGTCGCGAGGTGACCGTTACCTTTTGGTGACACAGTTCACGATGAACAAACTGTCGACGCGTTGAAGCGCGTGCGGAAACTTGCTCCTTAGATAAATAGGCGAGAAGAGAAGAGGACAGAGGATGGAGCGCAACCGCGCGACCAAAGAAAGGCGGCATTCGCGCCGCTACGTGCGCGCGAGCGAGCGCGCTATCGCGCTATTGAAACGACAAGTGAAATATACGAAATAAATCTTGCAAGACCCTATTCAGCGGAGACAATACGGCGTCCAGTCTATGGACGTTGTCGAGGGTAGGCGCACCGTATTGTGCAACGTCGGGGAGGTAGACGAACGTGAACTCACGGACCGACTCTCGCTCTCACCCCCTTTGCCTTGCACTTCGCCTTTCCTTCTCTGCCTCCTCTTTCCGAGCAAACTGAACACCCAGCCTTTTGCCCTGACCACCCCAAACCTCGTTCCCTCTATTACCCCCTCATGTTCTCTTTGCTCTTACCCGATAGCTCTCTTGGCCCCACTGAAGCTCCCTACATCTATCTTTCTTTCTCTCTCTCTCTCTCTCTCTGTCTCTCTTTTTCTCTCTGTTTCTGTTCGTCTCTTTCGCGACGTCCATCTTTCGTTCTCTCCTTCTCTCTTAGCAGCTTCCGTCTGTTTCGCTTCGATCCACGAAACGGCAAGTCGCGAGTCGGTGTCGTTGGGTAAATACCAGTGGTGTGTGAGCGATCTTTGGACGGGGTGGTCGTAAAGAATGGTCGTATTCAGAGTCCGGCAGCACTTCTGCTCCATCCTTCCCAATTCACCCCCTTACGTCCAGTGTCGCTCGTCCTACCACCAACCTACCTACCCTGTTCGTTGGTGCGGCCGAAGCGACACCACAGTGCAAAGTTTCTGAAGCGAGACAAGCCGCAATATAATGCCACCCTTGGTACACGGTAGCACCTCACCCTTCGTTCAATAGCAATCCTAGATACATCCTTTCTTGCTCGGTTGATATATGATATGTATACATATATATATATATATATATATATATATATATATATTCTCTACTGTACTATTGATTACAATCGCCAATGGCTTTAAAAGCATTAAATAATAGAGAATTCAATAACGTTGTATATTAACTATATCGAGTGCATTCTGTTAAGAAATATACACAAAAAATAACAAAAATTCGTAAAAATTTTAATTTTACAATTACTCCAAGGAAATTATTTATTTTAATAAACTACAATACATATACTTATGATTTAAATTTGATTTTTCTTCGAAATAAATTTTGATTTAACATTTTTATACATTTCTAAATGTATATTGCAATAGACAGCATTCGAGAGAAGGTGTTGAAAATGAGAATCGTCGAACCATGCGACTAATGATTCCTGCATTCTGCGTTTCCGACACCATCGAATGCCGTCAGTGCATCTGCAAGTGGCATTGGCGTTGCGACCTTACCGTCGTCGTTTCGTGGACGATTCCATGCGTTCGATAACGACGCGACTCCAGCGCGGTTAATATTGATTTACGCGTAAGGCTCGCCGGCCTAATCCGGCCGGGCCATAAACAGATCAAGTCCAGACTAAATCCGGCGCAAATTGTTACTAATTCGCATCTTAATAATGACCACGTCAGAGGCGTCACCGTATCTCAGAACGTGGCAAATTAGCCGCGATGACAAATGACAGTCGGCAGTGCACGTGCGCCCGCGGGCAACCCTCTCCAGGCTCGTCATCGTCGTCGGTGGTGGTCATACGTGCCGGTCAGGGCTAGTCGTTGCGCGAGTGGACGATACGCGTGTATACACGTGCACGCGATATCTACTGTGTGTGTGGGTGGACGGGTGGCGCGGCGGTTGGGTTACATACGAATCCGCTGGACATACCGCAACCGAGCCAGTGCGATACTGCTCTGCCTATTCAACATGTGCAACCGTCAACGTACGCAGATACAATCAATCAAATCAATTAATGATTCGATTGTCCGATCGCACTGCGACACGTGCGCCTCATCCTGAGTTATAGCAGACGCGATAGTTCTCCGTCCCTTTTGCGGTGTGGAAAAAGTTCGGGTTATTCCGTGGGATTTTCTTTCAAATACTTTATAAGAATGATTAATTCGACAAATGATCAAAGTTACTTTTGCAATAAATAATTGACATATTAATTGAGTTTTAGCCGGAATACAAATTATGACATCAAAGTGATGACAAAATGACTCCAAAATGATCACTAAAAACCACTTTTTAATCATTTGCGATTCATGTAACGTCATTTTAATATTATTTATGATTTATTGTTTCTGCTTGGGTAGATCCAATTTTATTCTTTACAAAAGGAGAGTCATAAAATATTACAATGAATGATGATAATATTTTTAGGAACATTTGTATAAAAAAGATTATTAGCAATTATCATTTCAATACAAATCTCCTATTAAAAAATAAAATACTATTCTTTGAAAAAAAAAAACCAACTAATAATTGGTCGAATAAATAAACAAATCTTCCGTTTGGAAGAGGCGTCCGCGTATATTAAAAATGGATCTGATGTCGTTGTTCGATAGCCGGGATGAATCGAAGCACAAATCGGATTTGGCTTGGGGTCGGGAGAGCTTTTAATAAAAACCTCGTGCCACAAGCGGGAAATCCGATAGAGCCGAAGTACGCGCAAATATTTTCTCTTCCTCTTCTCGGGGCCGGAACGCGCTGAGAGCACCGTCGACACATCAAATCGAGTGTGTATCGGTGCTGCAGCGTGCGGTAATATCCTTTGATAACCAATTTGTGCATCCTGCGAGCTTTGCACGATCACCGTTTCGCTCGATCTACCGGGTGGAGCTTTTCACTCTGCTCATGTAATGAGATTTATCGATGTTTTCATAACGTTTTCGTTCCGCGACGTGTCGCATTAACAATAAGAGACGTATCTCACTTTATCCCGATGAATTGCGCGATCATGTAATTACAATATTTTTATCATTATGTTTTTTATATAAATAGTATATATGCTGCTTATTCTAATAAATACTACTGAATACTTTGTGAATTATTTCATGGCGTTTAACAATATCAACATTGTCATGAATTTGAATAGGAAATATTTGAATAGAGTATTATTCATTAGAGATTCTTAATTGTTCCAATACTTATACTTTTCTAGTGATCAAAATATTGCATTAGCATGATTCCAATCGTATTTTTTAATCATGCAACTGCATTTTACGATACGTACAATACGTATGTTTATGAAAAATGCGAATCACAGTGAAGTGGTAGGAGTCACCCGTTGGAAGCACCCGTTACTCGATACGGCGACGCAGCCGGCAATATGTGTATCAATTTGCGGCGTAAAAGGTTGCACTTGATGTATTTTTATTTATCGCCTCTCCGCGGACGATATGTCGACCGTACGGTTCTCCCCAGTCGCAGTCGTATACGCCCATCCATGTATGTATACCACTCTCCGCGCCTACGGTCCGTTCACCACCCTGTTCGTTTGCCACCCGGCGAGCACGTTAAATCGTATTACTCAGATAAATTGCGACGCACGGATTTCCGCGGACCTTTTTCGCGACGTACGCGGGCGATGGAATTGTCTCATACGTATACGGTAATTTCGTAAATGCACGGCTGCGAGAGTACGGCCGTCTCTTTGGCTGGGATGCAGGAAGGACTTTTCGCCGGTGATAATACAAGGCCAGTAAAGCCGATTTCGCAGCCGTCCACCGCCGATCGTGCATTGTCCCGACCGTCATTATTCTTTCATCTCGATTATAAAAACGGTACGCTCAAAAATAGGTTGACGCATTCTACGCTGAAATCGTCTAATTTTTTAATAAACGATGTGGAATGACAATAATTACGCTTTCTTGTTACGCAGGCATCATATATTTTTATGTACAACGTTTATTACGGATTAAGTTGCGAGAGCCTCAAATTCAAATTCAAAGATTTTTTCTATCCAAAAATTTTTATATTAGAAAAAAAATCTTTTACAAATATTAAATATTATTATTTCGAATAATTGATAACGTTTTTAAAGTTAAAAATATTACTAAATAAATGTTTTTATCACTGAAAGATTGTTTTTGTAAAATCTTTAACGAGTTAGTACTTATTAATGTTTATATGAATTCCATTAATAATAATCTTTGCCTGTGCATTACGTAATTTAATTCGTTATGATAAAGTTCTTTAAATTACGATAATATATGGTAGAATTATTATCTCTCATTTTTATCTCAATCATCGGCGGCACATCGAGATCCGCAATCAAGCGGGAGCAAAGAAATCGCAGAAAAACATCCATGCCGCATTTTAAATCAAAGAGCTTTCCTCATTAACGATTTTCTCTGATTCCTTTCGAGGATGGGATGAAATCGCAGCACACCAATAGCGCTCGATTAAAACCACCGCGCGCGAGTAAATCGCAAGGGTCGTATGTGACCTTTTTCTCCCTGTTTCTCTCTCTCTCTCTCTCTCCTTAAAGTTATGAAACCGGAGCATGTGATTCGCGTTCTCGCGAATCGCAGAGAGCGGCCGGAAATCGAATTTTGCTCCGTCATATTTCCACGGTGGAATGCGTCCTGCACTCACTACGCCGCGTACGTTTATAGCCCGCGGCTGAGTTGCAAACTCTCCCGCTAACTATGTGCCGGGAGAGCCGTCAATCGGATCCGCCAACACGCGTATCACTTACATGCAAATCCCGAGCTAAAATCCCGCGCATTTCGATGATCGTGCAAACGGTCGGGGTGAACCAGAGGAGGAAGAGGAGGAGGAAGAGCAGCGGCAGCAGCAAAAGGTGGGGTGGCAATGCGAGGGAGAGTGGAGGCAATGCCGCGGACGCAGAAGAGAGGAACCGAGCGAGAGGCGCGATGTATTAATTACCAGTATTGATGTCCATTTGCAGTGAATTGATGTGTGGTCAGTGTTGCATCACGCGCAGGGGTCGAGCGGCCGAAACACACCGTGTGCGGCAACCCCACACACTCTCACCCTCTCTCTCCTTCTCGCGGAGAGAGATGAGCCCGCATTGAAACCAGGACGAGAGTCAGACGGCTAAACAGGATTGGCTTGTGTACAGCCTGACCGCACGTCTCGCGTCGATCGCACGTATCGATATATGCATTTCTCGATCCGTGCCGATCCCGGCGTCACGCCGCTCCTGATTTCGTGTGTTCTATTCAGGATGCAGCATTGCTTGAAATCAAAGGTCTCGGGCTATTGTGTTGTATCTTGACATCGCGCATACGAACGTGTGCTCGGGGAAGATAGTAGTGCGCGTAGGTCACGTTGCAGGAAACATAGCGATTGCTGACGCGCATCGCAATCTCTGCTCTTTCTCATAATTGTGCATCTATTACGGATATAACGAATCCGATATAACGAAATAAGGAATTAAGATTAGGATTAAGATTGAAAATCAAATTATTTATTTGATTTAAATATTTTAATTTATAATTTCTAATGTCATCCATCGTAATTGAATATTATTTTTTATACTTTTCTTCTTGATAATAAAAAAATAGGTCGTAATATTAATATTCAATTCGTTGTTATATTGTGCAGTCCGATTTACGCTCACAACATTCATGAGCGTCATTTGCTTTAACATTTGATAAATAATAAAGATGAATTTTCTTAAATGTCATAAACATGAATCAAATCACGGTCAAAGATGACATTGGAAACTCCGACGCATTGCGTATCGGAAGAAAAACACGTTCAGAAAATCAACATATTAAACGTTTCCTCGCCTCTCCATCGAGCAAATTCTGCGAGATTTTCAGCAAGACATCCTTCTCAGAGTTGAGTAGTAAGAACAGACATACATTGAATAAATGACGACGACGAGGATGTTAACAACACCGGCGTCGCGCGAGAGCGTCCCACGAGGCTCTTCCAAGACGATCGTCGGCGGGGTGCTTCACGGCGACGCAAAATCGGTCGTTACGATTTATGGCCGGCCTGGCACGGTCCCCGGTCTTTAGCCGCTTATTAGCATGCGGTATATCACGGCGACCGGACTGGTCCGAGGTCCGCGACAATAATTAGATAGATACGGGACATAGACGACAACGGGTATGGGACGTAGGCGACGTCGGGTTAGGTGGGCATCCAGGGAGTGAAACGGAGAAAGGGTCGACAGAAGGAGAGAGAGTCCGTAGGAGGGCGGTGTAAAGGGATAAAGGGAGATAGCGGGAAGAGACATGGAGAGAGAAAGAGAGAGAGAGAGAGAGAGAGAGAGAGAGAGAGAGGAAGAGGGTGAGGGTGGCGGCCTGGAAACAGCCGCAACGGTGCGTCGTATGCAAATGATGACGTCACACAATACCACCCTCCGCGACGAGGCTATAGACAATGCGTCCGCATAGATAGATCTCGTTCTATTACTATAGCCTGAGCAGTGCTACATGTCGCGACTACCTCCGTGCTCCGGATTTCTGGCCGATTCGTAATTCCCCTAGATGTCGGAGAAACCGGCTGCACGTCGCAACGAGATCATTACGGTGAATTCTGACGTTGGCCTTTTCCGTAATAGTATCACGACAATCTCTTTAATGATCCTCCAAGTTTCTTTTGAATATCGTATTATACTGCTGCAGTGCATTGCGAATGAAGCAAAATGGAGAGATTTCAATCGAATTGCAAAATAAGACATTTCATCCAAGTTTTACTAAGAAACAACTCTATATTGATCATAAGATTCATAAATGATGGGAAAGTTGAAATGATAATAAATTAATCTAGATCATTATATGAATTAAATAAGTAAAAAAAGAACAGTCAAGGTAGAGATCTTGATGTCTAATAATATTCTTAAATGTAAATTCTAAGTACATTTTTCTGTAGTTATACAAACTGCGAATCGCTTACTACCGGACTTAAATGCAAATGTAAACTGAAGCTGAGATAATAATACATCCATTGATTAAATTGATCATCGACAACATTTGGTGTATATAAACTCAAGTATGGTATACATACTTATAATTTTTATGCATGAAATATTCGTCATTTGTTCTACATTATCTTAAATTCCATTTATTCATCTAATTCAGTTGTAATGGCGAACGAACGACGTCGCGCTTGAGATGGCTGAATATTCGAATCCTCACGTTGCAAGCAATAACGGGTTGATGCAGCTAGCCGATGTAGCTTCAGGTATACATCCCCGTGCCACTGGTCCCTGATGCGGTGTCGGTGAATTCAACGGAATTTCGATGAAACGCCTGGGCGGAAAATCAGGGCTGGTCCAGGGGATAGACGGAGATCTTACCGCAATGACGTGCGGTCGAATCGACCCGGACGAAATGACGGATCCTGCGAGTGACATTCGATATCACGGCGGTAGCGCGGCCGGTGAAACGGCGAATACGAGGTACCGGACGTTTCAAGCGTTTCGTCTATCGGATTGACGCTGAAATCCGGATTAATCGCGGCTCCCTGTATATCGCCCTCGGTTTGTGGTCGGCGCCGTGAGCTGCCTCGTTTCGTCTCATTATTTTTCTTCGACTTACCTTGTCTTTTTATTCGTCTATCTTTGGTATCTTTATTTGTTCGTTTGTCTTTCTCCTTTAAACTGTAATATTCTTTTAAAAAAAAAGAAATATGACAATTTTTTAATGTAAAAGGATAAAAAAATTTTTTTTTCGAAAAAATTTTTTTAATATAGCAATAATTTTTTTAGACTTTAAAAAATATATCAAATAGAATGAAGAAAATCATATGTGAATATGAAAATATAATAACAATATATTTTTATATTATATTTTTATATTATATTTTTAAATTTTTAAAAAATGATTTATGTAAAAACATAATTTTTCATTAATGATAAATTTAATCT
>Ga0157364_1003713_pt1 | contig 14911 bp, 28 predicted proteins | sample AttsexASBM2_FD_111476 | JGI IMG/M metagenome (GOLD analysis project Ga0157364, IMG submission 111476) | Fungus gardens microbial communities from leaf cutter ant in Ribeirão Preto, State of São Paulo, Brazil - Atta sexdens ASBM2 | ecosystem: Host-associated > Fungi > Mycelium > Unclassified ... | reverse complement strand
CTTGTCTTTTCATATTCTTCTGCATCTTTTTTAATGCTGCTTCTGCCTCTTCCTGTACCTTCTTCATTTGCTCCACAAACTCCATTGTCTTCTCTACTTTTCCTTTTTTTCTAACATCTGCTCCCATCCACAACTCTCTTCCATAGTTTGCCATAAATGGAGATAATTTTGTTGTTGAATGTATTTTGTTGTTTATTGCAAACTCTGCTGTTGCTAGTCATTCTGGCTAGTTCTTTTACCTATGGTCTACAAAGAAATAGAGATACTATTCTAACTCCTGGTTCATGTGGTCTATTTGTCCATCTGTCTGAGGGTGAAATACAGTCGACAGTTTTGTTCTGATACCTAGCATTTTATTCAACTCCTTAGTCAATTCCCCAGCAAATTGAGGTCCTCTATCTGATACTACACTTTCCAGTAGACCATGTAATCTCCACATGTTATCTCTGAATAACCTTGCTAGTCCTTTTACTGATATCCCCTCTGTTATTGCCACAAAATGCATCATTTTGAACAGTCTATCACAAACTACTAGAATGGCATCTTTCCCTACTACTACTGGTAACTTCATAATGAAGTCTACCATTAAGTGTGTCCACAGTTTTTCTGGCACTTCACTCAACTTTAACTTTCCCGCCAACTCTGCCATTTTATTTTTTATTCTCTGACATAAGTCACATCCTTCTATGTATTTCCCCACATCTCTTGTAACTTCTAGCTACCAGTAGTTTCTTGTTACCAACTCCATTGTCTTCCATCTTCTCCCATGTCCTGCTGCTGGTACATCATGATGTAACCAGATTACTTCTGCTCTTAACTCCTCATCCTTTGGTATATATACCTTTTCTTCTTTTAATACCAGCTCTCCTTCTATCTTCCACTCATCTCCTCTTAATTCCTTTACCTTTGTCTTCTTCATCTCTTCTACTACTCTAACTATATCTTCGTTCTTACTTCTTGCTTTTTTTATTTTTTCTAACAGTTCTACTTCTGGTCCTTCTATTACTATCTCCTGTAAATTATGAATCTAATGGTCCTTAATAATTACTTGGTTCTTGTTGTCCCTATCTATGCCTACTGTTATAGAACACTGTGAATATGAACAATTTTTATTTTCTTTTTCTTTTATTTTCTGACTTTATAGGGATTTTGTTTCTTTTTTCTTTTTCTTTTCTTTTGGACAATGAAGAGGCATGTGACACTGCAGTCACACAACATATCACATGATGTGATGTCATAGGCCTAGAAGGTGATGGAAGGATCTAGAAGATGATGTCAGGGCACATGTATACAATATGGTGACCTTGAGGCAAACATGAGGAAGAAGCATAGACATAAGGGTAGGGTTAATTATTAGTAGCATGGACCATGAGGACTTTGTATATATAGGACTCTAATTAAGCAGAGACTCCTTGTTGAGTTCTCTTGTGAAATTCCCACATTATATCCCAACTCTGAGATTTATTTATTAGTGAGATTATTGGACATTATGTCTAGTGGTTGCCACAACACCTACTTTCCAGTCTGATCTTCTACTAAGTCCATCCACTTTTCCTATCCTTGCTCCTGGAACATGTTTCAGAATAAAATTGAATCTAGACAAATATAGTGCCCATTGGGCTTGCCTTTGATTTAGCTTTTGTGCCTTCATGAAATATTTCAAATTTTTGTGATCCGTCCAGATCTCAAACTTGGACTGCGCTTCTTCTAACAAATGTCTCCAACTCTCTAACCCCCAAATAATTGCTAGCATCTCTTTATCATGTATTTTGTAATTCCTCTCCATCTTATTTAATGACTTGGAGAGAAATGCTACTGGCCTCCACAATCTGTCTTCACACTCCATTGATAATACTCCTCCTGTCACATAATCCAATGCATCTACTTCCATCCTCATTTTTTTATCTATATTCAGTACTGCTAATACTGGTTCTTTTGTAAACTGCTCCTTTAGTTCTTTAAATGCTTTTTCTTGTTTCTCCGTCCATTCCCACTTCTTATCTTTCTTTACTATATCATGTAATGGCCTAGCTATTGATGCAAAACCCTTGATGAATTGGCAATAATAATTGGCTAATCCTAAGAACTTCTGTATGTCTTTGACACACTTAGGTATTGGCCACTTGTTATAGCAACTACTCGCCAGAATGGCACTCGTAGTTAGCTGACTTCAGCAAAGCTCTCCAATGGACTATCTCATAGTGGGGATTACAAGAGAACTCAACAAGGAGCCCTCACTATATTATCCACTATTTATATACATGGCTCCTGGTCCATGCTACAATAATATTTATCTGGCCCTTAAGTCTATGCATCTACCTTAAGGCCACCATGCTTCCTACATGTGCCCTGACATCATACCTTTAATCTCTGCTATATATGTGCACACCATGTGTACACCATGAGGAACCATTGTCCCTTGATGTTATCTCCTAACCCTAACTCCATCTAGACTGGTCCTATTACCACTTCTAAAAATTCCACTTCTCTAACCTTCTACTTGCATTTCTCCAGTTTCACATATAGGTTATTCTCTTCCAGCCTCCTAATTACTTCTGCTACTATTTCATCATGCCTCTCTTCCATTTCCGTTCCTATTATGACATTGTTGATAAATGCCACTATCTTTCCTGTGTTAACTAAATCCCTCAGCAGTTTGTTCATCATTGCCTAAAACGTTGCTGGTGAATTGGTTAGCCCAAAAAACATTACCGTCGGCTTAAAGGACTCCTCTGGTGTAGTAAATGCCACTTTCCATTCATCTCCCTTCTTAATTCTTACATTATTATACCCCCATCTAAGGTCCATCTTCATGAAGACCTTCTTTGTCCCAATATTCTCCAAAATGTTATGGCAACTACTTATCACAAAGACAAATGATCACACAAGTGGTAAATCTCTTAAGTTGGATATTAAGTGGGAAGTTCACAAGAGAACTCGACAAGGAGCCTCTGCTAAATTAGAGTCCTATATCTACTAAATACACCTGGTCCATGCTACAACCTCATGTCCACCTCATTTCTTACTCAAGGCCACTATGTTGTATATATATACCCTGACATCATCTTCTAGATCTTTCTACTATATTCTAGGCTTATGATGTCACATCATGTGACATGTCATGTGACTGTGATGTCATGTGCCCCTTCATCATCACTAAAAGAAAAGGAAAAAGAAATTCAAAAGAAAAGGGATTAAAATTGAGAAAAATAGATAGAAGAAAAAGAAAAATGTTAGTGTCCAAAGCATTCCATAACACAAAACATCTGATATCAATGGGAGTAGGTAGTCATTCTTCACTGTCCACTTGTTCAGATACCTATAATCTTGCACCATTCTCTTCTTTCTATCCTTCTTCACTACAAAGAACACTGGTGCCATTTGTGGTGATTTTGATGGCTGAATGTATTCTTTTCTCAACTGCTCCTTGATGAATTCTCTCACCTCTTCCCTTTCTTCTCTTGACAATGGATAAACTTTTCATTTTCTTAGTATAAATCCCTCCTTCACATCTATTGCATGGTTCCACACCTTCCTTGTTGGCATTCTCTCAAATTGTTTTTTCCCAAATACTTTAATCCATGAGTGGAACTTGTCTGGCACCAACTTTTTTGCCTCCACCTCTGATCTCACTGCCTCCTCTTCTTCATCCCAGATTTCCCATTCTTCCGCTATTCTCTTTACTTCCACCATCCTTCCCTTTCTCTACTTCCTCTTCTTATCCTTTTCTTCTCTCTTCCTTCTGGCTTCCTCCTTCACTTTTTCTTTCTTCTGCTTCTCCCACCCTGATTTCCCTTGCACTGGTTTCCATTGCTTCCCACATTCCTCTGGACACCTCATTATCTTTACTTCTCCTGTTCTCCAATCAATCTCAGGATTGTAGCAAGCCAGCCACAGTATTCCTAAGATCACTGTCTACTTCTGACCTCCAATCACATCAATTTCTGTCCTCTCCCTATGTCCCTGACAGTAGATATTCACCTCCACCATGTGCTCTATAGGTCCTTCTTTATTCAGTGACCCATCCATATTTCTCACATTCATTGGTCTCTTTAATTTCTTCAACTTAAATCCCTACTTCCTTGCAAATTCTGAACTCATTACTAGTGCTGTTGCTCTGCTATCCAACAATGCTTCTACCATTACTCCTCCTTGCATGTTCACTCTTTCTAATCCTATTTTTACCATTACCTCCCTTAACATTTTTCCCTCCACTTTTTTCTAGGGTTAAGGTTAGGTCACAAGATACAGAGAACAAAGTAGAAGGATCTAGAACAAATGACGTTATACAACATGGATACCACATGTTGACCTCATGTTCTACACATTACTTTTTCTTCCTTCTTGTTACAACCTTAAGCTAGAGCTCAGGTTGCACTGAGGCAAAGACTTGAGAAAGTGTAAGAGATGAATTCAAGTGGTAAAGTGTAAGGATACAGTAATGTATCTATGCTATATATACTACTAGTTGTAGGAACCATAAGGTGTACATGAGGTATAATACATGAGGATATGGTGAGGAGAAAATGAGAATCAGGCTAGGTTGTGGCACCTACTACATGAGGCACTGACTGAGACTACTTCAGTACAGCCAATCGTTATCATCATACCCTTTGCCCATGTCCATGTTGTCTCCAGGAGGCATCGATCATAACAATACCCCTGTTTCAGGGTTCATGTTCTTATGAATCAGACTAAAACTTCCAACTCTCCTACCATATGTGTGGCCACTATCTTTTTGCTAGGGCCTATGATGACTTGATCCTTGTTATTGATGGCTATGAAGTAGGGTTCATGTGGTGGACCTTCTTGGAACATATGGATCTGGTATCCATTTCTTACTGTGTCCGTATTATATTTCCTTTCCACGAATGCTATTGCCACTTCTTTCCAAAATGCAGGATCTTGTTCTCCTCTGGATTTGAGGGATTGATAATGTAGTGGTGGTTTGAATATCCTTGTTTGTGATGGTGTTCATACGAACTTCATGTGCTTGAAGAGGTTTTCGACTTTGTCCATTATAAAGCTTGTACTTGATGATGATAATGTTGTCGTGGATACCTCATATAGTTTGACCAGTATTACTTCTTCATCTTCTACCACTCCTTTTTCTTCTCTGTTTTCCTCCTCAATATATAACTCCTGGATTTCTCAAATATTTTCTTCCACATATCTATTTCCTCTTCCTTTGTATTGATCGAGTTTATCAGCCAGCATTCTTTGGATTTGAAATGCTCTGTTGTCCATGTCACTTTGAATTAGATGACATAGGTTTTCCGCCATCTGAGTGATATTTGTAGCATTTGTTGTGCGATTGTTGATACTGGCTGTCAGAATTGTTCCTTCTATCTCTATAACTGTCATACTGGTTTCTTCTGCTAATTTCTTCATATTCTTCATTACTCTTTGAACATTGATCATTGCCTCCAATTCCTTCAGTGTCTTGTGGTATGTTCTCTCCCAGTCCTTTCTTTCTTTCTTCATAACTTGGGCTTGATCCATGTTGTTTAATTTTCTTGAGATGTAGGGGTTGGGGGAAGTGGGTGCCATAGTGTAGTTGTTTGTAATTTGAGAAGACATTTGTTTGTAGAGGTGCTTTAGAATTCGAGTAATTTCTTGGGCTGTCAAAATGGGATTTTACCCCCCCTCTTTATAGGTTTCGACTCGAATACCTTGTCCAATAGTCTTCTATCGCCTGTCTTGCATGTGGCAACCCTGATTCCGCTATCCATTGATTGTGCTTGTCCCCATAACCCTTCCAATGCACCAAGTACTGAGTTCCTCATCCTCATGTTCTGTGCTTCCATACTTCTTCCATCTCATATTCTTCTTCTTCATTAATAATCATAGATGGGGTACTGGATTCTTGTGTTGTCCTTGGAACTTTGGCTCCACACATCATGTCAGAAGGTCCTTGTTGAAAACATTGTGAATCATCCATCCTTCTGGAAGTTCTAGTTGAAATGCCCCAGAGCCAATGTCCTTTGTGATTTTAAAGGGTCTGTATCTTTTGTTATCCAACTTCTTTGAGGGTCAATTCGACTGGATATTTTTGTTCTCTAACCATACGTAGTCACCAGTCTTCAGTCCTTGTAGGTTTTGTCTCTTTTTGTTGAATTGTCGTTTCATGCTTTTCTGAGACTCTTCCATTGCATGTGCAGCATGTTCCCAACTCTTCTGTAGGTGTTTCATGAGTTCTTCTACTCATAGTATCTCCATTTGAACCGTAAGGTCTCCTTTCCAAGGATGTCTTCCAAAATTCAATTTGAATGGCATTTTTCCAGTTGCCGCATGTTTCTTGTCATTGTATGAAAATTCTGCTGTGGCCAACCAGTCTGTCCAATTGTCTTGTTGGTAGTTCATGTAATGTCACAAGAACATTCCTATTTCTTGGTTTATCCTTTCCATTTGTCCATCTGTTTGAGGGTGGTATGCTGTGGACAATTTCCTTTTGGTTCCCAATACTTTAGTAAATTCTTCCATGAATTTCAATGTGAATTATGGTCCTTGATTGCTAAGAATTGTCCTTGGTACTCCATGTAGTTTCCAGATCTCGTCCTTGTAGATCTTTGTTATTCCTTCTGATGAAATATTCGTCGTTGTTGCTTTCAAGTGAATCATTTTCATAAATCAGTTGACAATGACAACTATAGCATCCATCCCATTTGACTTTGGTAAAGGTCTAATGATGTCTATGCTAATCTCTTGCCACGGTCCTTGGGGTATTTCCAATGGATGTAGTTCTCCTGCCTTCTTTTGGTGTTGAATTTTGTTCTGTTGGCATTTGAAGCATCCCTGTACATATCTCTTGATGTCCTCCTTTAGTCCTGGCTACTAGTAAGTTCTTTTGAGAAGTTCTAGCATTCTGTGTTGTCCTGGATGTCCCACATCCACCAAATCATGGTTTTCTTTCAATATTTCTTCCTTGATCTTCCTGTTGTTTGGTACATAGACTCTTCCTTCCATATATACCACTCCATCTTCTTTCCAGGTTAGACTGTCTCTTCTTTCCAATGCTTGAACAACTTCCTTCTCCCTTGTTGTGTTTCTTCTGATCTCCTTGAGAATCTCGCTTTCTTCCCTTGTTTTGTTTCCTTTCATCATTACGACCTCTGTTGTTGTATTTCATTGCCATAGTTTGTCTTTCAAGAGTTAAACGTCTTTGTTGTCTTCTTTAGTGTTCACATGATCTTTCCTTGAAAGGATATCCACCTTTGTGTTTGTCTTTCCCAGTATATATTTTAGTGTAAAATCGTAGTCTTGCAACTTTAGGTACCACCAAGCTTGTCGTCCATTCAGTTTGTGAGGTTCTCTGAAATAATTTAAGTTTTCATGATCTGTCCAAACTTCAAAGGGTTCCTTTGCATCCAGTAGATATTGTCTCCATTTTGCGAGAGCCTCTACTATTGCTAGTAATTCTTTGTTGTAGATCTTGTAATTTTGTTCTGCTTGTTGCATTGTTCTTAACAGGAAAGCTATTGGTTTCCACTTTCCATCCTGTTCTTGGGATAATACTTCTCCAATCACGTGTCCTGATGCATCTGTTTCCACTCTGAATTTTCCTTCTCTTCTTGATAAAGAAAGAACTGGTTAACTTGTAATTTTCTCTTTGAGTTCTTCAAACACCCTTTGATGTTCTTCCTCCCATTTCCATTCCTTCTTGCCCTTTAGTTCATTTAGTGGTCTTGCTGTATGGCTGAAGTTGTGGATGAATTGTCAGTAGAAATTGGCAAATCCAAGAAAACTCTCGACGTCCTTGACTTTTGTTGGAGTTTTCCACTCCTTTACTGCCTTTATCTTTTCTTGTTCCATCTTGACTTGTCCTTTTCCCACTACCATCCCTAAGATAGGGATTTCTTCCATGTTGAAATCGCATTTTGATTGTTTAAAACACAAGTTGTGTTTCTCTACTATCTTTAGGAATCTGATTGTTCATTCTTCCAGTTCCTCCATTGTCCTTGCTGGTATTACGAAATCATCCATGTAGTTTGCCAATACTCCTTCATGAAGTAATTCCTGGAAAATGCTGTTCATCATTCTTTGAAATATTCCTAGTGAATTGCATAGTCTGAAGTACATCACTTGAGGTTTGAATAGTCCCTTGTTGGTTAGGAACACAGCCTTCCATTCATCTCCTTCTTTAATCCATACATTGTTGTATTCTCAGATCAGGTCCAACTTGTTGAAATATTTTGCCTCTTTGAGTTTGTTGATTACTTCTCTGATTAGAGGCAGTGGCATTTTGTCCTTTATTGTGATCTGGTTTAACTTCCTGTAGTCTTGAACCAACCATAATGAACCATCTTTCTTTGGAATATAAAAACAAGGTGCCACATATCTTGACTTTGATTCCACAATAAGTCCTGCTTTGAGTTGTTCATCTAGCCATTGATTTAAGGCTTCTTCCTCTTTTAGTGTCATTGCATAGGCCTTTGCATTCAACTCTTTTGGTGCTTCATCCATCAGATTTATCTCGTGGTCCCATTCATGTCTCTCCAGTAGCTTTTCGAATTTCTTCTTGTTAAACAGATGTGTGAACAGTTGAATGAATTCTGGTGAATCTTCTGGGTTTGTCTTATCTGGTTCCTTTCCGATTTCTCCATTGTCCTGTTCCATTGTGTCTGTTGCCTTATTCCTCCTAGATTTGAATTGTATATCTTTGTGTTTTATTGTACAATTTCCTGGGCATCTCATGAACTTGATAGTACCGTTCTTCCAATTAACTTCTGGATTATGTTTAACCAGCCAGTCATGCCCTAGAAACATGTCCGTTCTGTCCAAGTCCATTACTGCTGCTTTCAGTGTTTCTTTGTGTCCATTGATTTCAATTTCTAGAGATGCCACCTTGGTTACCTCTCTGTTCTTTGTTCCATTGGCATTGAATACTTCAAAGGAGAAGTTTATTGGCTTTGTTTGAATTCTTTTGTCCTTGACCAATTGTTCATCAATCCCTGTATGTGTGCACCCAGAGTCTATCAGTGCTTTCACTTTCAGATTCTTGCCGTTTCTCATTTTGACTTTTGCTTGCACGTTTAATTCTCTCTTTCCCTCACTGATTCAGTGATTTGGAATAACATATTTATTATTCTGGGACTTTACATGGGAGATCTCTTGTACCATGCCTACTCGAGATCTTCACCAAAACCCTGCTCTTCTTTCTTGTTGTCTTTGTTGTCTGATTCCTCTTGGACCTTTCTCTTCTTCATTATCTGCTTTCTTTTACAGTCTCTGGCAATGTGCCCCTTCTTGTCACATTTAAAACATGTTTGTGTCTCTTGTTCCTTCTTTTCCACTAGGCATTCCTTTGCCATATGTCCGTACTTGTTGCAATTGAAGCACTTAGGCTTCCCATCCTTGAAATTGTCATTGGACTTCCCAATATTCATTGGTTGTCCTCTTCCTTCATATATTGTTCCAGTGCTTGTTTTGTAATCATGTTGTCCTTCTGTGGATTCATATCCTTGCCCTACGGATGTGATTGCCACTTTCTACTTCTTGAGTGTTTTGGGCATTGCTATGGGTGGGTAACCCAATATCATCTTGATAATATCATGCCGTGCATTCTTCTTCAACAGGAAGATAGCATGTAGCTCATCTGTGTCTGCTTTTATGGCTAATGCTTCAAATTTAATTATGAAGTCGGCTATGTTCTTCTTTCCTTGTTTAAACATTTCTATCTTCCATTTGGCATCTGCTGCCTTTGTCTTATCACTGAATGTTGTCTTGAGTTCCTTCATAAAGTCGTCCCAATCTTAGGTTCCTAATTCTTTGTTTAGCTCATCGAGCTTTCGTTGCACATAAATTCCTGCCACACCTCCTCTGAGACAAGCTAAGATTGCTGTGATTCTGTTGTCGGTCTCTGTGACCCTATTGCTTTTGAGGAATAGTCTGATCCCTCTCCACCAGTCTTCAAATTTGGATTGGTCACCATCAAACCACCCTGGGTTTGGTACCATGTTCTTTGACAGTTCTGCCTGAACATTTTTGCTGATTGCTATAGCTGCTGGTGCTGGTACTACTAACATTTCTTCTATGGTTGTCTGTTTGTATTTGTCTGAGGCTTCTTCTGTGATCTTCAAGGATCCTAGTCATTCCAATAGTACCTCTATATCATTTGTCCTTCTTGAACTCATCTTGTCTTCTCATAGTTTTTTCACTATACATGTTTTGTTTCCTGACAGGTAATTCTGTCTAGTATTGTCTGTATACACCTCTCTTGCAAGGTGAGCTCGTCGACGCTTTACCAAATATTACGACCTTAAGCTAGAGCTTAGGTTGCACTGAGGCAAAGACTTGAGAAAGTATAAGAGATGAATTCAAGTGGTAAAGTGTAAGGATACAGGAATGTATCTATGCTATATATACTACTAGTTGTAGGAACTATAAGGTGTATATGAGGTATAATACATGAGGATATGGTGAGGAGAAAATGAGAATCAGGCTAGGTTGTGGCACCTACTACATGAGGCACTGACTGAGACTACTTCAGTGCAGCCAATCGTTGTCATCATACCCTTTGCCCATGTCTATGTTGTCTCCAGGAGACATTGATCGTAACACTTCTCCTCTGATTTGGGTGTATCAGCATTTATTTCTGTAGCTAATATACTGTACTTATTGCAAAAATCTAGTCAAGGAGTTCTAGACTCTCCACCCCTTTTAAATGATTCGGATGTTTATGAATCTCCTTGATTCTTCCCCCTCTATACTCCACTCTCCTTCCCTCCATCACCCTTCCTCTTCCTCTATTTCTGTAGTGGTGGGACATATGCCCAAATTCTCCACAGGCATAGCAGTTTCTTCCCCAATCCACCTCCATCACATAAGGGTCCCATCTAGGAGGAACCTCTACTTCTTGTCCTTGCCCTTGCCCTTGCCTCCTCACCACTACCATGTTCATTCTTTCAATCTCTTCTATTGGAGTAGGCCCTGTTGTCACCTGCTGAAAAGGCATTTGCCTTTTCTGCCACACTAGTGGTTGTGGCATTATCTATCTCTTCTGCTTCTGTATTCCTCCTTCTATCTTCTTCTTGCCTCTCAGTCTTTTCTCTTTCCTCTTGCTCTCTCTCCAGTTTCTATCAAGGGCCATTGCCCTCTTATACTACTGTTTGATAGAGACTGGCTGGTTTTCAGCCTCCATTCAACTTCCTCCTTATCCCTTTATTCATCCCCCTCTTAAACTCCTCTATTAATGGCCTTTCTTTGTACTTGCTTCCTCTTGCTGCTCTCTTAAATTCTTGTACAAACTCTTCCATAGTTCTTTCTCCTTGTTCTAACTTTCTTAGTTCTACCACCTTCACCAACTCTTCTTCTCTGCTACCAAATTCCTTCTTTATACTTGTCAAAAATTCTTCTACTGTCTTGTACTCCATCTCCTCTGTTTCTAGCTCCTCTATGACATTCTCCTTCCACACGTCTGCTAATCCTCCTTGTACATACGAGAGGATCTATTGAACTTGTTCTTCTACTGTTCCTTCCTTCATCTTTATTCTCAAATATAATCTACACGTGGTTACAAATCCTCCTACTTTTCCTGCTTCTCCATTGAAGATGGCTGGCTTGGCCATCTCCATATGAGGTCCCATGTTGGACCCCATCACCCCTCTTTCTACACCTCCTGCTACAAGCAGGGCTTGTATTTGTGCCTGCATTGCCACCAGTTGCTTCTGCTGTTATTGGATAATCTCATGAAGATTTATTTGACTCATATCATAGTATGGTGGTGAGTTAATGGGAATTGGTGATGATGATGGTGGTGGTAGTGATAGTAGTGAAGATGTATATAAGGGGAGAGCAGAACCCATGCTGGTTTCACTCTCAGACTCATACTCCAAAGACGACAGAATTCTTGGTAGTGTTGTGGCAACCACTAAAGACAAAGTCCAATAGCTACACAAGTGAGTAAAGCTCTCAGTAGGCAATCAAGTAGGGAAAATCACAAGAGAACTCAACAAGGAGTCTCTGCTTAATTAGAGTCCTATATATACAAAGTCCTCATGGTCTATGCTACTAATAATTAACCCTGCCCTTATATCTATGCTTCTTCCTCATGTTCGCCTCAAGGTCGCCATGTTGTATACATATGCTCTGACATCATCTTCTAGATCCTTCCATCACCTTCTAGGCCTATGACATCACATCATGTGACATGTCATGTGACTGCAGTGTCACGTGCCTCTTCATTGTCCAAAAGAAAAGAAAAAGAAAAGAAAATCCCTATAAAGTCAGAAAATAAAAGAAAAATAAAATAAAAATTATTTATGTCCAAAACATCCCATAACAGGTAGGTGATAACAGACACTCTTCTTGTCCTATCTACACTGTCTACTGACTATTCCTGTCTACTGACTACTGTCCTAAGAAAAATGTATATAATTTTGTCCTAAGAAGAACATTCTACTCTAGTCAGCTGTTTTAAGAATAAACTAACATTCCTCTGTGTAGACAAACCACAAATGGGTCTATAGCACAAGGCTGATAGAATAAAAATGTAAAGAACACATCTACACAAGGGTAGTACATCTACCATGTACTAGTAGGCTTTGATACAGATAAACAATCAGGATTCCTCCTTCTGATTGGTGTACCCTTATGTTTAGGGTCTAGCTATCTCTTCTTGACTAAAGAATGGTGTTTGTTCTTCAGTTGAGGATGATGGTAGAGTGAGTATAGAGAAGACTAGTATTAAGTGGTCTCTGGAATGGGAATCGAGTTCTAATGTTATGATCTAAAGTCCTTAGAGTGGGACAGAAGAACAACTCTTGTATTGAATAACATAAGAGAACTTGATAGAGATCTCTTTACAAACTAATCTACCTTATACTACTGCTGATGGTCTGTGCTCACTACTGTACACCCTACCCTAAATGATCATATGTAACATATAAGATTGACATGTAGTATACATGTTGTTTGATGTTATTTGTTCTAGACCCTTCTACTCCATTCTCTGCTTCTGTCTCTAACCCTAACCCTATGTTCTAAAAATAGAAAAATAAGAAAATAAAACAAAAATGAAACAAAAATGAAAGATAAAATAGAGAAAACTAAGTCTACTATTTGTGAACTTGACAAACCCCTTCTCTTTATTAAGGGTGTATCATTACTGTATTCATTCTCTCTACTTCCTTTATTAGAGTGGGCCCTGTTGTTGCCCACTGAGGTGGCATTTCCTGCCTCTTCTACCACACTTGTAGTCATGGCATTCATTGTTCCTGTTGCCTAGGGGCTGTTTCTCCTTGTTCCTGCTATCCCTTCAGTCTTTTATCTTCCCTCCTACTCTCCTTTCAATGCCTGTCCAAGTTAGTAGCCCATTCATACCACTATTCTATACTCGTTAGATGCTGTTTTGCCTCCATTAACTTCCTCCTTATTTCTCCATTCATTCCCTTCTTGAACTCTTCTACCAATAGTCTCCCTTCATATCTGCTCCCTCTTGTTACTCTCTTGAATTCCTGAACAAATTCTTCTATCATCCTTCCTTCTTACTCCAACTTCTTTAGCTCTGCTACTTTCACCAACTCCTTCTCTTCTCCTCCAAACTCTTTCTTAATAGCTGCTAAAAATTTCCCTACTGATTTGTATTCTAGTGTTCTCTCCTCCAGATCTTCCAAAACATTCTCCTTCTACACATTTGCTGATCCTCCCTGTACAAATGACAACATCTATTGAATATGTTCCTCTACTGCCATTTCTTTCATCCTCATACTTATATACAGCTTGCATGCTGTTATAAAACCTGAGACCTTTGATAAGGTCCCATCAAACACTTGTAGTTTTGCTACCTCCATACTTATTGCCATTCCTCCTGCTCCTCCTCCTACTTGTCTCATCAAAGTTGCAATTTGCTCCTAAAGCTGTCTTATAATCGTGGGGTAGTTGGGCTGACTCATTTTGTGATAGGAGGTGATATTGTTGATGATAGTGGTGGTGGCATAGGTGGTGATAATGTGTATAGAGGGAGAGTAGAATCTGTGCTGGTTTTGCTTTCCAATTCATATTCTGATAACAAAATCTCTGTAAGTGATAGCAGGCCCTCTTCCTGTTCTGCCTACATATCCTACTGACTACCTTTTCTAACTATAAAAAAGAGTATACAATTTTGGTCTAAGAAGACCATTCTACTCTAAGCAAGGCCTTAAGGACTCTTTGCTGTTCTCCTATGTAGACACCTTACAAGGAAAGATGTAGCACAGAGCTTATGATTGAAAAAGGTATTGATCATATCCACACAAGGTGTTACATTTGAGGTGTATCAGTGGGCTTTGATACAGACAAACAACCAGAATTCCCCCTTCTAGTTGGTGTACTCCTTATGCCTAGGGCCCAGCAATTCTTCTTGACTAAAGAGTGGTGCTGCTCTTTGGTCAAGGATGATAAAAGAGTAAGTTTAGAGAGGGTCCTGCGTTGAACAGTCTCAGGAAAGAGTATCAAGTTCTAATGTTACAAACTCAAGTCCTTAGTGTTGGACAAGTGAATGAACCTTGTATTGGATTAACACAAGAGAACTCAATAGAGAACTCTGTACAGGATGGTCTACCTTATATACTGAAATCTCATGGTCTATGCTAACTACTTCTATCCTACCCTAAACAGCTATGTTTTTTTTTTTTTTTAAATCAACAATTTATTACACGGCGCATGAAGGCAGACCGTGGTAGCTACTTTTGTAACTACATACATAGGACTCGAACTATACTTGAGACTAAAAAGAAGGAACAAAAAGAAAAGAAATGAGAAAAATAAGAGAACTAATCGAAAGATAGACAGGCAAGAAGAAGGAAAAGTCTAGGTTAGTCTGTATTAAATGCAAACGCATTTGGATTGGCGATCAAGAACATGACGAAATGTTTCAGTGAATCTCTTCTAGGATTCCAATACCCATTAAACCTCTGGCATTCATGAAGAATAT
>Ga0157364_1003712_pt1 | contig 14912 bp, 8 predicted proteins | sample AttsexASBM2_FD_111476 | JGI IMG/M metagenome (GOLD analysis project Ga0157364, IMG submission 111476) | Fungus gardens microbial communities from leaf cutter ant in Ribeirão Preto, State of São Paulo, Brazil - Atta sexdens ASBM2 | ecosystem: Host-associated > Fungi > Mycelium > Unclassified ... | reverse complement strand
ATCGAGAATACCGATCATAGCATTGTCGTTTTCGCAGCTCGAGATAAGCGGTCGTTAATTGCGCATGACATTTCTGTTCCGGCAAGAGTGTCCTCCGCTTCGTGCGATCGTAGTTTTGTCACGCTCGTAATTTCGTTCGATAGAAATAATGACATTGCTACACGACAGTTTTAATTTCACTGATTGATAAAATATTGTGGCACATTTTGCATTTAATCGATGATCTAGAAATATATAAATGACTTATATTTATCTTTAGATCTTTACAAATTTATTCTTTCCTTTTTCGACAATGAGGAATATGTATTGATTAAAATATATATTTATGTATTGCCTCCTTTTTAATATAAAATTGTGTGAAATTCTATTTTATTAGAGTTTTTTTTGTTAACGTTTAACGTTCGAAATGCAATGTTTCGCGAATTCAATCGCGTTTCGCGTTATCGAGTGTAACGAAAACGAGCGTAGAAGCGAGGACTCGTTACTCGCGATTACGTTGATGAGAAAAACGTAAGGAGTAGTCGCGATGCAGAGAACGGCCGGCTGTTCGTTTGCCAAACACGCTGGTGGTCGCACGCACGCCGCGAGTTGTCGGGACGAAGCCGATGATTTAGAGAATCTCGCGTGTGAGTGACGCGGTGACGCGCGGACAATGCGCGGAATTTCGGTTTTGAATTTTGCGCGACGATCGTGACAGCGCGTCACGCGGCCGAGGCCGTTGCTGGATGTAGTGCCGCGGGTTGCAATGACGTTTGGCTTTGACTTTGAGTGGTCGTTAGAGTGGTCGGTATCTCTATCATCTACCTACCTACCTATTCGGGATTGGGATCTGATTTATGTTGCGCTGGGTGCCATCGCCGAAATTCTCCGCTGCCCCGTCATAGCTGAATGCCGACCTGGATTCGTCGCTGGTGGTGAGTACCCTGTTATGTTATGAGTATCATGTCTCTTCGGACCTGCAATGCCGTGTATACATATGTGCGCTTTATTCTTAACCCTTTTAATATACTGATTGGATCATTCGTGTCCTGTATCTATATTTCTTTTTTTCGAAAATCTAGGAGTATATCAAATAATTGTGTAACTTTTATATTCAACTTCTTTTTTAAATACACAATCTTGTAATACTTTCTAAAGATGTTAAAGTATATGTAAGGATCATTAATAATTTTTATATATATGTTAAAGTGAAAATTAATTTACTCTAGGACACAAATTATTCATCAGATTAATGGTTAACTCTCGGTATGCAATCATAGTTTTATTTCCTCTGTCTGTAATCTGAATATTTTTTGTTTAGCTAAGTTCTTACTATTCTAGATTTTACAAAATTTAGAATTATTTTTCAACATCTTTATTGTCAAATAATTTTTTAATTCAATTGTTAAAACTTTTACTAAATAAAAATTAAATAAAAAATTAAATAAAATTAAATAAAATAAAATTAAATCTAAACAAAAATGAAGATGAAATTTATGAGTAAAATTTTGCTTGTGTCAAAAATGACTTCGCAAACGAAGGTTGAATATCATGTTAATTACTGTTATTCTTAAAAAACTCAATTAAAAGATATTAGATTAAGGTATATAAACAAATGTATATACTTTTGGCAGTTTTTTGATCAGTTTAACTAACTTTTGTGTTATATATACTTTTTAAACATTTTATGTATAATATAAATTTTTAATTGAGAGTTTAAGTTTATCTCGAAAAGATAATTTTGCATGTGGAGCTATTGAAATATTTTTTTCAAAAATAATGCGTCAGCATTCATCTTTAGACAATATATATTTTATAATAATTCAATAGAATAATATAACATGAAAAAGTATTCACAGAATCAGAACATAAAAGATGTATAAAATATTATATGTATATTAAAGTACACAGCACATACAATTATGAATAGAATTCCTCTCGAAATTCCTGGATTGCGAATGTAAATTTTCATAGAATGAACCTAAAATAATAACCTTTTAATAAGCCCATTTTCACAAAATCATTACCTAACGGTTAAAGGTCACTCATGAATTTCTGGGTAACTTTTAATCTTTAGATAATGTATATTGTGAAAATGGATCTTGGAGTTTGAGACTTAAAGTAATTATTAATTTCAAGTGGGTAGGAAAATTCCCGAAATTAGATATGAGATGCAAGGATCCTCATAGATTAGTGTAATTTTTATTTCTCCATACTATAATGCGGCGGTAAGCCTGTTAAATGGGTAGAATACGATAATGAAAAAATTCCTTTGTAGTCAATATATATTTTTTGATTTTTATTCCTTAATCTACTTAATAAAAAAGAAATTGATTCGCATTAAATAAAACTGACATTAGAATTAACGAATTTCATTTAAAGGAATTTTAATATCGACATTGGGTGTACACAGTAAAGTGTCCCTTCATTGATAAGTCTAGAATTAATATTATGCACATGACACGTTATTGGGCTCCTTACCGATCTATTTCAATGTATAAGAGCAACCAGTATTATTGGGGGGTCACACGAAGGGGGGCGTTTTGGATGAAGCTTGAACAGTAGAAGAGGGTGCATCGAGGATACGGGAGGGCTGGGTGAGGTAGGAAGGAGGGGGAGGGAGGGGGGAATCGCTAACGTCAGGGGTTGGTAACATAAAAGGCCAGCAATCCCTGTTCACGCAGGCTTCGATTGTTTCGGGCAAGCAGCGTTCATTTGTTTTTCTTCGCGCTCTTCGTTCTCCCACCTTCGGCTACGATTCTTTTTCCATGAATTCTCTCTTCCGCACACGTGCGTCTATTCTCGACGGACTGGAGCTGACGCCACTCGTCTGTTCACTTGGCTTTTTTGTTATACTATCGAGTGCCGGATTGTCTGTCTTGCGGGAATTTGTAAATCATGTACTTAATTTACCTAACAAATACAATAAGATTTTGCTTACATATGTACATTTCTATTAATATAGATTAACTTAAATCTCGATTTAACTTATTGTAAAATGGGATAAAATTTTAAGTTGCAATTTTTAAAACGTCTTAGGTCCGATTACCGTTACAAGGTTACTTGACTTTAAGCGAGGTTTAAAACTCTTTTCTTCTCTGTTTTTCTCTCTCTCAGCTTTAAAAAGAGACTTTTAAGCTTCGCTTAATCAAAATAACGTTGGTGCAATCAGGTCTTAAATATTTTTAAACATTTTAAGCATATCCCTTGATATTTTGTGATTTGAGATGCATGTTATCTAGGCATTTTTAAAAATTTGAATACAAAAAAATTATTCTTGTACTTTTTATCTTTGTAAGAATTTATAGATAAAAATGACGAATAAGTTAAAATGAGATTAAAGTTAATCTCAAGAAGAACGTTAATGCTTTTTTTTAATGTTCATCACAGTTCATCTTTGTTGCTCGATAAAATAAGAAATTTCCCGGAATGAAATAATTCTCTGAATTCTTTTCAACTTCAAACAATATTTTTGCGTTTATTTAGTAATATTTTATTTAGCATTCCTTTGGAATGCATCTTGAATTGAAATGTTACGTTATAATCGAATTTTTAATATCATAATATTTAATATCATAATATTGTGAATATTATTACAATTTATATAATGTTAGTATTATAAAAAATATTAAAAATATTGTTCGTGTAAGGATTTTGCGTATTGATTTATATAGGATTCTAAATTCCATATATTCGTAAAAGTATAAATTAATTAAATACATTTTATTGAATGAGAAATTTTTATAGTATTTTGTATTGTAGACAATATTTTAAATAATACTATATATAGATATAATAGATAAGGTTAAAGATGTTTAAGACGTAATGCGGATTTAATTTTTAGCAATTTTTGCATAAATCAAAGATTAAATCCTATATTAGAATATTGAATAATAACGCGAATAATAACTTTAATGAATCGAGAAGAAATCTTTTCACTTTACTATGCCTACGTCGGAAGGGCCACCTGCGCACGTGCATTTATGTGTATGTATATAGGAGCCGGTTCGTGGCACGTGGCGAAACTCGCGGTCGTCATCAGCGTTTTAGCTGCTTTGAGATACAATAAACTTAGCGAAAGAATAATTACCCTTAATTCTAATCGATCGTGGTTATGTAATCGCTAGACTTTCGAACAGCAGGAATACGTTATTGTTACGCAACTGTTAATTAATTTTGGGTAGTGTAACAGACCGAAACTCAGGGCGATTACTTTAATAATAAAATTGACAAGAATGGCTCACACCGGTCGGTCAATTAAACGGTGTCATCTGCAAGCGTGAAATTTCGAGCGGCTCGGTCATAACGTCAACAGCTGACAGACGAGAAACGATACGCTCCAATTTCCTCATCCATGCAGGCCAATATGGCAACGTGATACGGATGGCTGCCAATTAATATAAGAGAGCCTATCAAGTACTTGAACATTTTATTCTCGCGACAAACGCGAAACAATTTTATGATACTAGTTCTTTTCGTTTCCACGATTTTATGAAAATAATAATATAATTCTGTATATATATTTTTTTTACTTCGGCATGAGATTCTTTGAATTATTTTTTGTAATCGTGGCTACTTCGAGAAATTATTACTCAAGGAGTTCTTACTTCTGTGTATGTAGCTTTAGGATACACAATGACTTTTTGATTCTTTACTACACACATATGGGCCATTCGTGCTCTTTATTTAATTTTTATCATTCTAATAAGTATATACAAAAATTATTAAATAATTTTTACGTATACTTTAATAACTTTAGAAAATATTTATAGGATTATGTATTTAAAAAAATGATATATAAATGTTACGACTGAGGTAATATTTTTCACAATAAGATGCTTAAGTTAAATTATTAATATCTTTCTAAGGTATGTTAACAACTTAAAAAAAATTATTAAATTTTATCCGTTTATATATATGATATATATATATATATATATATATATATATATATAATATATGATATTATTACTCTTGTTTTGTTCATGATTGCGTTTTAAGATTGAAAAAAATTTCGGCGCGCGGCTTCCAGAATTGTATATGTACACATAAATTTTCTCTGAAATATTTAAATACTAAGATTCCGCTTTAACCAAAAAGTTCATTTCTCTTAATTGATAAATGTTGTAACTATTTGTAATTATTTGATGCTCCTAGTTTTTCGAAGAAAATAAATATGCAAGACACGAATGGCCCGATCATGCATACTAAGGACTAATTCTCCAATCTCATATTATTTATCTATAATGGAAATAAACCGCGAGCACATCTCCTTGGCGACACCCGTATGATCGAAGCTCGTTGTGGCGATTACTATCGGCAAATCTGCTGGAGCGTAGAGCGGCCCGAGATATTCGCGCGCACAATAGCCGCCGTAGTTACCGAGCATGCACATGCAGATGTAATTCAGCAAGTAGATCGAGCAGCGACTCATTAGCCGCGATTCAGATTCTTGCCGCGCAGCGCGAGCTCCTTTTCCCGAGCGCCTTCGAGTTCGGGCCCCATGTAGTGTACGGCGCACTTCTCTCTCTCTCTCTCTCTCTCTCTCTCTCTCTCTCTCTCCCGCCTTCTCTCTCTTCCCCTCTAGTTCTCTTTCTCTCGATCGATTCCTCGACGCCCTGAATCGACGACGCGCGCGAAGCACGGGGTACGCGATGTCCCTCTTTCTCTCCCTCCCCCCCCTCTCTCTTCCTCTGACGAGTGTCGGTGAGCGAACGGGCGGGCATATACGGAATAAATCGTGGCTTCGTTACACGCGACTCGAAGGCGGCAAACAAATAGGGTTAATTCCACGTGCGCCCGGTAGCCTGAATACGTCGTTTCCGAATGGAGGTAATTCCGGTGACAATGTGGCCTTTGATTTCATAGAACCGCACGGTCGAACGACCACCTCCTTCCTCCTCCTCGCATTTCCAACTCCCTCTTTGCGATACCCGCACCCCCCCTCCCTCCCCCGTTCTTCTCCTTTCCGCGTCCTCCTCACCCCTTCGCCCGTCGACCGCTCTCTCCGCGAAAACCCTGTTTCATCCTCTGCGCGCGCTCTACAGCGAATATACATATAATAAAGTAAAGCCAGCCACCACTGCCGGCTCCGACCAACCCGGGCGAAAAGACTTTATTCAGTAACTAGCGATTCATACGAAATCGCGAATCCATTTCTGCTTGGCTTCACTCTCTGCGCTCTCCTCCACTAGCCGTCTCTCTCCCCCCCTCCTCCTCTCTCTATCTTTCTCTCCGCATCTCCGCCGACGACGTTCTCGTTCGCCTTGCTCGCGGCCGGAAGTCGCGAATGGCGAATTTGAATAGTCTATTTTGAATAGTCTATACTTTTACCGGCTACTGCCTCGCGGGGGAGGGGGGGGGGTGTAGATAGCGATCTTATCAGATTGATCTTTCGTCGGAATTCTTTTGCGGTACAATACTTTTAATAAAGAAAAAATAATGTTTTATTAGATATGTGTGTAAAAACGATCAGCTCCTACAACTTTATGTCATATTTTGCGAAAATTGTGAAGACTTGTTTACATCGAGTGTAGGAAGTCACAAAGTTCTCGGAAATAGATCGCATACGTTCGAAGGACGAAACTTTGAACAAATTGTCTTGCGGGGAAAATGGGCGAGCGCTTTCTTCTTAATGCGAATGAAATTGTATCACGCTCGGTGACAAATCTGTGTATTATACGAACACGGCGTTGCATTAGAGAATTTCGATACTTATTGATGGGGCTATCAAGTAAGTTGAGAATGGCTTTGTACAATGAGTTGAGAGTGCCCCAATATTTTCACGTTAGGAAACACTTCTTATTTATGTTCCGTAAAGTAATATCTTAAAAACGTAGAGCTCTCGTAATTTTTTTTTTCCAGTCGCACATCTTATTTTCACTTCGTCAGAATTTACGGTGTGAAAAAACTTTTCTTTTTTAACGTAGTTATCTTTTTTAACGAGTATTCATATGATAATCGCACGCGCGTCTTGATGATGACATCGGTTATTAACATGCTGCATTTAGTTTTTCTCGTCATGAGGCGTCTTAAGAACATTTCCAAAGGCTTTTCGAGGCGTTCGCATTACCTCAGTATGTAGACGATAAAGAGTGCGATGGCGAGGGGATGAAGGCGGAACGTTGTGCTAAAGCGGGAAGAACGTGAAGTCAAGGGAAGAGTTTTCGCCGCATTTGGTACTCCTCCAGAGCTTGGAAATATTTCCGAGGATTCAGCGAGTTTATTAAGGCTATTCAGAGCGCCTCTGCCTCTGAGACAGCATTGTGGATACAATTTAGTCTTATTCATCCCTTCGCGGATGTCTAAATATTTTCAACCCTCGCCCACCCTCCCATTTCCTTTTACTCTCCCCCTCCCTCCCCCCCTCTCTTTTTCTCTCTTGCTTGCTCGCTCGTTCTTTCTCTCGATGCAATTCTAAGCTCTACAGAGCTCATCCTGGTTGTAACATTTTATCTCGCTCTAATAGCAATGTATTCGTGCCATGACAACCCGTAATTTTACACACTCTAATCGGTTATACAATCCATCTACAGTGAAACGGTTGCAATCTTGCTACTTATTGTTAGTTTTCCTTTCTTGTCACATATTGATGAATAGTATTGAGGAAATAAAACTATATTTAATTATATTTTATTATATCGAGGATATATTAAATAAATTAAGAATATTTTAATGTTACAAATTTTCTAAAAGATGAAAGAAAAAAAAACAATGTTTTGTTCTTGTGGTTGAATATATTAGATCTTCGATAAAAAGTGATGTTGCGGCACGTTTCTCTTGCCTCGAGGTGAAATTAATTTTCACTCCTCTTTTCCCTATCTTAGACAATTTCTTCGGTATTAAACGATTCTTTCTGAAGGTAGTCACGGCTGTCGGCGGTCCATTGTTGTGGTAGATAACGTGTTATGTAAAGCAGGTTCCGTAGCATTATCCTATCAGTAATCTTGCCCTTTACTTCTTCAGTTTTTTACAGAATGGTTTCATAAGTATGGGATGACAGTGAAACAATAGATTAGTTTTATCATCTTGGTGAACTGATTTATAATTTTGTACGATAACAAACATAGTAATGCATTTTTACTTGTCAAATATTTTCACGCCATAGAAATGTTCTTTTTGTTGATGTGATAAAAAATCTTGAAAATATAGAAGAGCTTTATAGTCTAAAATCATTATAAAAAAAAAACGTTAAAAATAATCTCTTATCTTCTTTTGTTTTTACATTTTGTACTTACATTTTGCTTTTTTGTATTTTAAAAAATTTATTCTTTGTATAAAAACATTTTTCTGATTGTTTTTTTTCTTACTTTATGGCTGAATGCATGTGTATTTTTTATATAGGTTTTCTTTATTGCAATTTACCTTTCTTCCTTCTTAGGCGGAATTATTTCGTTCAATCTTTCATCATGGAAAATCCCTGTAAACCAATTGATTTTCAATTTTCGCGATAAATTTTTTCTTTTTTTTCTCAAATTTAATCACTGTTTAAATATTGTATATTCGATTTTGAATATTTTCAAAATTTATTTCGACTATGGTCCGATTTCACAATATTGGTTTCTTAAAGATTAAAGGTAACCAAGAAATTTATGAATGAATTTCATTGATGAATCTGTTGGTAACCTTTAATCTTTAGGTAACCATTGAAAACGAGCCTATGTGTAAATTAAATAGCTAGTTTCAATGAAATTTTTATTTTGGTATCAATTATGCAATTTTCTTCCCAAGATGGAAACGTGAAAAGTGAAAATTTTTACATTATTTTCAATAAAAATTTTCACGTTTCAGTCGTAAAGAAAGTTATATGATATGGTACTCTGAATTTGAAAAATGAAGACTCAATTGATTCAATTCAACAAATTGAATCAATTAAAGGAAATATTATGTTGTATATTTAAAGGAAAAAATATTTTTTCATCGGTTAAAATAAATTTCCTAAATTTAAACATTTATGTTAGTATAAAACGAGGCACGCGCGTGGAAATATCAGAAGGACGACAGAAGTCGACTTCTCTCTGTCCTCTCTTGTCTCATTTGAGAAGGAGTTCTGACGATCTCGCTCTTTGAGTCATTCTCGCTTTGCGCATTGTTTACAGAGTGATGAGTCTTCACACTGGCGCGAGCGCGCCTCTGCCTTCTTCCTTTCTATCAGTCTCCCTCGGTCCCATTTCATTCCATTCTTCCGCGTTCCCACCATTGTTCCGTCTTTCCTTTTATACGGAATAAAGTATCAAGCGGCTGGGCACAATGTACCCCTGTCTTTCTGGATTCCCTTTATCTCTTTCTTTCTTCATCACCCGCCGCCTACGCGTCTTTTGCGAAATCTTTGCAACCTATCGTCGTTACTTCTCGCATCGATGCAAGGTAATCTCTCTTTGCATCATATTTGTATCTATTAATTAACGCTATATTAAAAATATTTTAATCAATTCGATATTGGCAAAAACTTGATCTTTGTTGAACCAAGTCTTTGTGTGATGGTTTTCAATTATATTTGAATTAGTGTAAATTTTATTTTTGTCGTATATTAATTTTATTTCTGTTTGTACATTGAAAAAACTAAATTTTAATAAATATTTGAATAGTTCTAATTAAATATTTACTAAATGTAAATACATATTTATTTGATATACAAAAATCATTAATTCGATTCATTTATCATTTTTTTAATTAACTAAATATTTACTGTAAATACTATTAAAAAAAATATATATTAAGATTTAGTAAATTTTTTTGGTGTATTTTAACAGATGTAGATTGTGACTCGTGTACAGAAGGGTGGAGCCATTCCGCCTTTTTAACTGGTACGCAAACTTGTACAATCGTGCCTATCATCTCATTTAATAGCTCTGCTGAGTAAGGTTCTACAGCGTAACGTAAAAAGGTGGGACGAGCTGCATTTTTGACTCATCCCAAGGGATGATTCGACCGAATCCACAACGCGCACAGGGGATTCGAAGGATTAGAGCGAAGGGTTCGTGCGACCACCCTAGCAATAAAAGTCAAAATTGATAGATGTAAATGAGAAACAATATTTTGATTACTTTTTTGACATCTTTTAATTTTTATCAAAAAGTTAAATTGATATGATTAAGATATTTGAGTATCTAATTAGAGGGAAATTTACTGTAATGCAGAATATTGAATTATTGTGACTACAATAGCTTGTGGAATTAATTTAATATTTATTATGTAATAATTAATAATATATACTTATTATGTAATAATTATTTTAATCCGTAAATGTTTGCTGAAAACAAGCAAATCCGTTATTAGCTTTTGCACTGATTATATAGATTAAGGATGAATTAGGAAATAGTTTTGGAATGTGAAAAACGATTCTTTGACAATTTGATAATAGAATCTGTTGCATATTTCATGTTTCGCGCTGCTTGCTTTGACCATCGTGATAATTCGCCGCCACAAAGCAGGGTGACTTGTCGGCCTTTTTTCACGCTACCGTCAATGACTTCCTCCAGCATTATTGGCGCCGCCGTCGCCGCCGCTGCCGTAGCCGCTGACCCGTGGGTGGACGAGGGTGGTCCCCGCCATGAATAACCAAGTAAAGAATCGCGGAAAAGAGAAGGCATGAGGTTGGCCGTGGTAGCGAGAGAAAGGTGGTGGCTGGGCATCGCGAAGAAAGAGAGAGAAAGGGAGAGAGAGAGAGAGAGAGAAGAAGAAAGACGAAGTCTAAAGAGACCAACGCACACGATGCCGGGGCGCCCGTACCGGTACATTCACGTACACGACGCCGCGTGACGTCACCGCATTGTTAAACGAGCAAGCATTGTAGTCACTATTGTGAGTCTCCGCCATTATTCTAAGACAATCGTCCAACACAATGAGACCTACGGGAGGATGAGTAGAGAATCCTCTCCCCTTCTCTCTCTCTCTCTCTCTCTCTCTCTCCGCTCTTTCGTTTCCATCTCCCGTCTTTTCCTCCTTCTTCATATGTTTTTCCTATTTGTGAATAAAGTTTTGTAATGTCATGCTGAGTGAGCTGGGGCACGCGTAGTTTTGTATCCTGTAGAATGATCAAACAGAAAAAAGTACAGCGTCGATGATGCATGGAGAAATCATGAGCGTAGTCAATTGCGAAATTTTAATAAAATAATTTTTCGAATTAAAATTTTGAAATATTTGTCTTCCAATAGAAAACATCGCAGAGAGCGGATTAAAGAAATAATGCTAACGTATCTATTTTGCATCTTATAATAGACTTGGTAGAAATAGATGCCACTAGCAATTGACATAAACTTTTAGTCTGTCATGGTCTTGCCAATCTGAGTAAAGTCAATGTCACAAAAGTTTCGATCGCTAACTTCGCGATCACCACTTCTCTTCCTAGTTCACGTGCGCTGCAGAAAGGACGAGGAGTTGGGAGAGAAGAGTGCCTTTCGAAGCCGGTTTTATCGTCGAACGATCGTTCTTCCGAATAATCGCGAACGTGCCTAACGATCGTGGACGGGGTTTCGCGCACACGAGACACGCCACCTTGCGATCGGTCACAAAACAGCGACACAATAACCGGGCCGCAACAATGCCGGGCGACAATGCAGCGCCACCAACACAGCCGCGAACCGAATCCATTGTCTGTACTTCTCTTGTTCTCCTTTCATCCCCTGCACTTCCACGACGAAGCGCACAGGGCACCGGCGGTGAAGAACCTGGAGGGATAGCGGATAACGGGGGGGATGGACGGCGAATCTGCGATGTGACGACCTCGCAGGACGACTTTGCTTAAGCTACGATAAGGATTGTTCCACGTCCTTCATTGTCGGAATCGGTAGAATTTTTTTTTTTTCAATTGAGCTTTATAAAGTCCACTTTAGCTTCATAAAGTTATTCGGAAAACAATTATTTTGTTCACCTATTTACATATTTATATATTTATTTTTATATAGGTCAGAGGCAAAAAGTGTATTTATTTATTAAATAGAATTATCACGATAAAGATTTTTCCATGTGTTTGACCATTTGCGAATGCATTAAGCAAAGAAGTTTAAAGGGATGAAACGAAAAATAAGAGGTATTAATAATCATTCCTATATTTAGAAAAAAATTTACTTTAATTTAAAATCTTAGTATACATATTTTTTTTAATAGTATTAACTAAATATTTACTGTAAATAAGTATTTAATAAAAAAAAATAGACAAATTAAATTAATGGTTTTTATAGAAAAAATAAATATTGTTTAGTAAATATTTGGTACTATTCAAACAAATATTTATCAAAATTTAATTTTTAGCATTTTTTTATAGTATAAACATTCTTTGTTAATCGCTATTATTAAATTCTCTAAATTAGATTCGCAAAATTTCTTTGTTTTTGAAAGCCTTTTTTAACAAAAAAATATCTGAATACGCGATAATTAACTATTGAAACGAATGATATTCTTAATGCCCCAATAGCATTCATACACCCTCCAAGTAGAATTTAGTATTCGTTGCACGCAATGTGACTATATGAGAAAGACTATAGATACGTCCAAGACGATTCCGTTAAGACCAAAAACTAAGGCAGCCCGGGGACCGACTCTACGGTATTATGGCGCAGTATCTGTTGCAAATAAGAAGGCTATTGTGAGGACCTTGCACGGCATTCATCGAAATGAATGCACCCCGTCGGAATGACAGAGTCTCGCATGTAAGACACAAGAGATATAAAAGAGTCGCGAGAGGCTTAAAATAACAATCGCGTGTACCAGAAGACGGTCGTCGGTTCGCTGCACGCGTGCGCGGTAGCGGGATGGTTGTATTTTGCAGTCGCGAATTTCTATGGACCGTTTGTGACACTTCTTAAAAATAGTTCTGCATGACCATTTCTGTCCTCGACACCATGTTATTTCTCTTTTCGCGTCCTTACTTGCGAATCTCCATGCATTTTTCTCCGTTTTGCGACGTTCGCGTCGTTCGTTGACTCTTTCGTTCGTGAAGAGAACGTGCGTTCTCGAGACACATTTTCCACAGCAAAGAGTCATTAACATGTGAGAAAACTTTGACTCTCTTTGTTTTCGACTCTTCCAGCTTTCTCGTTTGCGTTTTTCTTTGCTCTCTGGCGTTTGCAATGCATTAACGTGCTCAGTGCTCAATTGCCAAAAACTATAGGATCGAAGTACTTTTGGAAGAAAGTTTGTCAAGGGAGAATGAAATAAACTTTAGAACTGGATAATATTTGAAATAGTTTCATTTTTAATATGTATTTAAAATGAAAATTTGCATTTTGTACTTTCCATTTTAAATAATTTTTGGAAAATCATTTCTATCTTACATTTGAAATGAATCATATCACATTTAACTATTTGTGAGATAGATAAATGGTTTTTTCAAGTTTTCACGAATTTTCCTTAGCGCCATTGATGCATAAGAAAAATCAAATCAATTTGAATTTTATTTAAATTAAATTTTTAATTTTAAATTTTATATTATATATTATAGGTATTTTTTTGTTTAATTTGTTGAATTTATAGAATCATGTGAAGAGCTTCAAGTAGATTTTCAATTGATCAGATGTGTACATTATTACGTATATCATAGATTCGTGTCATAACTCAAAGTAGCCGAACACGTAGCTGTATAGCGAGCGGATTGTGTCTCGAGTTGGCTTCGAGCTCTTACATTCAACCCCTTGATTCGCAATCTCGCTAGAACGTGAGGTTACATCAGGCATTAGCCTCCGGTATACGGATGTACGTTATTCCTGCTTTCCTTTGTTGTAATTTCTTGCATGATCGTTAATTTATGTTGTGAACATTATTTAATCATTTATCTTTCTCCCATTTTCTTTATACTTTTCTTTATACTTTTCATTTTTATATTCTTCGTAAGATCTTTTTCGTAAGAATTAGTTTCGTAAGAATACATGCATGAAACATGAATAAAAGATGCTTTCCATTTTTTATTTAAAAAATACATGTTAACTAATGAAGAAGAAGGTTGTATCCGGTCAAAGCGAATTTTCATGTCTAATAATTTTGTATGACTTTTACAATTTCCAGTTCGAACAATTTTTAATAAATATTTGAAAAATATATAAAGAAAATTTGTTAAGAATAAGATTGTTTTTAAAATTTTTGATAAAAGGATTGTAAGTTAAAAAAATTAAAAAAAAATTTATTAAGAATATTAACTGTAATTATTCTATATATTTTAGAGCATTGAAAGAGCACAGGTGGATAGAGAATCATTCAATGAAATGATTTTCTAGCATAATTGCAGTTGCATAAAATGAAAACTTAATGCAAGCGAAAGTGCCGCTGATATAAGATCATTTACGTCGCAATCATTCATACTGGAAGATTTATCTAAACTTTCCCCTGAACTGCTCCCTGAAAATCAACTGAATCGACTGAAAAATATGCATGCGTCTTTTTTGCGGTCTTGCTTTGTGTGCACATAGTGCGTACGATGCGAAACGAGACGGCGATGTAACGTGGATGCTGGATCGGGTAGGTGAGCGCGCCCTTATTCGACTCTTTTGTCTAGGCGTCCATTCTCTGGCACATTATCAGGCCTATTGTCCCTCACATTGTTACCCCTACCTCGACGTCTCATTGTTTTGCAATTTCCCCCACTTAACCGATACGACTGCCTCACCATCAACCCCTATCCCCACCTCATTTTCCTTCCTATCCTCAGCCTTTGCTGTTCTCTCGATTTGCTTGACATTCTAATATCACTTTCCGCCCTCCTTTTCTCGATAATATCGGAAAAAAGGATATCAGTATCTTAATATGTAGCATAAGATTATTTTATGGCTAATTAAATACAAAAATTCACTGTTTCTCTTCAAAATTATTTCTCGATTTGTTAAATATGTTATTAGTTAATATAAGTGTGTGTGTGTGTGTGTGTGTGTGTGTGTGTGTGTGTGTGTGTGTGTGTGTGTGTGTGAAAAAATGTATACTGTTTGTGAAATGTGTTTTTTTTT
>Ga0157364_1003711_pt1 | contig 14914 bp, 8 predicted proteins | sample AttsexASBM2_FD_111476 | JGI IMG/M metagenome (GOLD analysis project Ga0157364, IMG submission 111476) | Fungus gardens microbial communities from leaf cutter ant in Ribeirão Preto, State of São Paulo, Brazil - Atta sexdens ASBM2 | ecosystem: Host-associated > Fungi > Mycelium > Unclassified ... | reverse complement strand
TTAAGACATACTTGGAAACGTTGAAATGGGAAGTCCTACCCCACCCGCCGTATTCTCCAGATGTTGCTCTCTCTCTGACTATCACTTGTTTCGATCAATGGCACACGGCCTGGCTGACCAGCACTTCCGGTCTGAAGAAATAAAAAATTGGATCGATTCGTGGATAGCCTTAAAAGATGATCAGTTTTTTCGACGCGGGATTCGTACGCTACCCGAAAGATGGGAGAAAGTACTGGCCAGTGATGGACAATACTTTGAATAATAAATGTATAACCAGTTTTTTACAATAAAGCCTCGAATTTCGGGAAAAAAACGGCGGAAGCAAAGTTGTACACCTAATAAGTTTTCAGGAATTATAGAAAAAGACATGAAGGACGTGACAACAAATATTTTAGATGTATAAGCTAAGATATTCCCTTGTGGGAATATCCAATATTCTCGGAAAACGATCTTAGTAGGTCACAGTGTTAAAAATGATTTCAAAGCTTTAAAGTTGCTATATAATACTGTCAGATACCAGCGTCATGTTTCTGTATAGAATGGATATCCGCAAAAAAGAGCACTGAAAAATTAATTCTATATTTATTTTATGGGTAGCGTAGATACGACTTGGACAGTAAGAGCAGTCTTAGAAAAAAGATTACGACCGTATTCTCATTCACGCTCAGTGGTATGATTACAGCAAGCAGCAATTTAGATTAGGTTGTGACTTAATCGTCGGTTAAGAATGATATGAGGCTATATAATTTTCCGGCGGGGAACATTCCCCGCTGAACTTGTCATCTAATCTTATTCTGCATTACTAAAGCATGCCTTTGCCCATGGGTAGAGGCATGCTTTAGTAAGGCAATCCGATTTACTGATGTGTAAGTTGCAGAAGCACCCTGTACACTTATTGATCTCGACTTAGGATTTCTTTTTAAACTATAACGATTGTTGTATGCTAATTACAACTTATAACTCGTTTTTCGCTTTCGTGATATGTCGAGAAGATACTGTTAAGGACAATTTGAATAAATTATTCCGGGTTTATGACATAATATTCGTGCAAAATTAATTGTTATCTGGTTAGTCGAACAGCAAAGTGCAGTTTAAAATCGAATATTATTACATCATAAATGTGTGTACACACATATATATTTCAAATCATAAAAAATAAATTATTTATCTAATAAGCTAATTATTTAAATATTATATTTCTACAGAAATCTTGGTCTTAGTCTTTAATTGTATCTTGTAAGCCAGTACTTGTGCATACTTTATTATATCTTCTTGTGTATAAATATGTAATATACAGTGTGCTTCCGCAATCTACACAACAGTAAGTTGGGTTGCCTATCTGCCTATGGGCAGTAGTACGCGTTACTGGTCATGCAGAATATGATTAGATCGTAAGTCCGGTGGGGAATGAGACAAGAGAAATTAAATTTTATTCTGATATAATGTAAAATTTAATAATTTTATATAAAATATGTATTTAATAATATAAATAATATTTAATACATATTTAAAAATATATAACTATAAATATTTGCAATTATAAAATTATTATAAAACAAATATTTATTATATAGATATTTCAAAACAAAAATATTTGTTTCATAATTATAAATATATATTTTTCATAACTATAATTATATATTTTTAAATTAATAACTTCTTAACGAAGGACGAGTGTCGGATGAAACTTGCTGGAGGTCACTCAGGATGACTCATGACCTTGACATCATATATACATAAAACAATGTATTTAAGTAAATAGTATCTCCTTCTTATGTATTATTTAAAAAAAAATTTCATAAAGTTATAGAAATGCTTAAGGTGGCCACAGACAGTTCATTCATCCTATAATAAAATAAAACATTTGAAATATCCTATATGAAACTTTATATTATGTATTATTATTCCATATATTTGAAATATCCTATATGAAACTTTATATTATGTATTATTATTCCTTATATATAATGTATCCCTTATAGAAATTTAATATAAGTACAGGTCAATTAATCACTTATTTTGAGTATGAAAAGTATTGTTAACAATACTTTTAATACTGAAAATAAGTGATTAATTATGGCTCATATTAGTAGTAAATTTTTACAAAGGATTAACTGAATTGGATATATATATATATATATATATATATGTATATATATATTTATTTTCTTTTGTAAAATTACTTTTTAATGTAACAGAAAACTTTTTTAAAAAAAAAATAAAAAAGACGCTAATAATATGTGTAATAATATGTGTAATATGTGTAATAATGTATCTCAAATAAAACGTAAATATCCAACCTAATTAATAGTAGTTTTAATTTTTCTTCAAGGATATTCATATTGAAGGTCTTCTTATCTAATACAAGTAATAGCAACTTTAATTCTCTGTCAAAAATTATTACTCTTCGAAAAAAATGAACGATATAACCAGTGATATAACCAGTGAATGATATAACCAGTGATATAACCAATGAAAAATTAAAACCCAGATGCTACAATCTTAACTAATTAAGTTAAATTCTACCAAATTAAAAAGTAAAATACAAATGGTATTGTCTCTTGTTATTTACTTAATTTAATGATATGTATCATCCATAAAAAAGATTTGATATCAATAATTGGCGCCAAGTTAAATTCTATGTAATTTGGATACCAAATTATACAAATAATATTAATTTTAATGATATATACCATTCTTTTAAAAAGTAACACTAATTATATTAGGACTCTCGAATTTTAAACAATACAAAAAGATAAATATAGTAGATTAATGAGAATCAACAACGATAAACGACGCAATTATTTAGTGAATAATCATTTATTGGATTGATATCTTCTTTATTTTAAACGTTTCGATTCTCTTTGGAGTTCTTCTCGGTAAGAATAACATAAGTATAAATAACTCACATGTCCATAATGTTGTCACTCGCAAATTGACAAAGATGCAGCGGTGTTAATCTGGCATTTTTTTAAAAAAGTCTTATTAGAGTAATATATACGTAAACATTCTTGTTCCACGGGTCCTTTCTATATAAAGATTATGCGTTTTGCGGGTTTCTTCCGTGTCCAGATCCATTTTTGTCAATGCCAACGTTTCGTAAACCTTGCAGTTCACTTTATCAGAGCGAGAAATAGCTTGATACTGAGCTGTTTATCCGGGTCATTCCCCTTTTATATATTTTTGCTACTTGTTGGAGTGGTGGAGGCAAAAAAGAGAATTGTGGATGAGGGGAGGGGTGGGGGAAATCGGTCAGTCCTCATTAACTGAGAGAATAGTTTTCTGACGTGATGTCAGGTAAAAACACATCACGTAATCAACACTATCAGAACATAACATCAAAACAGGACATCAAATATTTGACAAAATAACCACAATAGCCAGAACATTATATCATACTTTCCAAGAAAATATAGAGAAGCCATAGAGATACAAAAACATCGTAATTTAAATAGAGATAATGGCTACATAAAACATAAATAAAATATGAAAAACTATTCTCCTGATTAATGTGGACTGACCGATTTCCCCCACCCCTCCTCCCACTCCCTACCCAATTCTCTTCTTTCCCTCCACTCTAACAAGTAGCGTAAATATATAAAAGAGGAACGACCCGGATGAACAGCTCAGTATCAAGCTACTTTTCGCCCTGATAAAATGAACTGCAAGGTTTACGAAACGTTGGCATTCCAAGAATGGTTCTGGACCCGGAAGAAACCCGCGAAACGCATAATCTTTGTATATGTAAACAATTTAAATGACTCACCATCACGGAATGAAGCATTGCACTGAAGCTTTGTTGAATATATTAAAACTCAAAAAGTAAAAATGTTAAAATCACATATTTTTAGAACACACATCCGTATACGACGACGTGTCACTCAAATATGAACTATTCTCGAAGTAAGAGGTCACACAGTAAACATTAAATTTGTAATTATGAAGAACAAAACAAATATATTGTTGTTAAATCAAACCGATAAGAACCGCAATAAATTATTATATAATAATTAAAAATTGTCAAAATTATTAAAATTGTAAAATAGAGAATTACATAATAAAAAGGAAAAAAAAAATTCTTTAAAATTGTTACATTTTCGTCAACTAATAAAACTTTGGTCAAATTAAATTAATATACTACAAATATAGAAAGATTACTGCATAAGTCAAGAGACATTTTCAAGCATCGCATAGGTATGATACAGTCCTTCTGAATGTAAATTAAGGCCTTTATGTAAATTAATTCTTTTGCATGTGTATAAATGCCATTTCTGAAATCTATCTTTTGTTTAAAAATTTCTCCTTGTCTAAAATTTGGACGTTCTCCCAATCGAAATCATGTGAAAATTCAATATGTTTAGTAATGACAGAGTGTTAGTGTTCCATTTATATGTTTACGATGTTCAGATATTCTGCTGGAAAATTTCCTACATATTTGTTCATATAAGATGCATCGCAATTTTTTTACAACAATATCTTTACAACAAATATTATAAACCACATTTTTATTATCAAATTTTGGGAGAGTGTCCTTTTTGTACTTTTATGAATCTATTTAATTTGTTATCGCTGAAAAACGCTTATTTTATGTCTCAATCTATATCGATAAATCTATATCAAATCAATGAAAATTTCTCTGACCATAGAACCAATATATGGTAACAAAAATCAAGATACACGATCAGTAACTGTATCGTCATTGGGACATTATTATTAAAAAATTTTTTAGACGATTATTGATCAAAAACCATCGGTTTGATTTAACGACAATATATGTTTTGTTCTTCATAATTGCCTTTAATGTTTATTGTGTGACCTCTTACTTCGAGAATAGTTCCTATCTGAGTAACACGTCGTCGTACATGGACGTGTGTTCTAAACATATGTGATCTTTACATTTGATTTTAACTTTCTACTTTTTAAGTTTTAATGTTCAACAAAACTTCAGTGCAATGCTTCATTCCGTGATGGTAAGTCATTTAAATGTTTACGTATATATCACTCTAATAAGATTTGTTTTTTAAAAAATGCCAGATTAACAACGCTGTATCTTTGTCAATTTGTGAGTGACTTAAACATTATGGATATGTGAGCTATTTATACTTGTATCATTCTTGCTGAGGACTCAAAAGGAGTCGAAACATTCAAAATAAAGAAGACATCCATCCAATATCTGATTATTGATTGTTCACTAAATATAATAATTGCGTTGATTCTCATTAACCTATTATATTTATCTTTTTATTACATTCTTTTAAAAGATTTGCTATCAAGAACTAGCGCAAAGTTAAATCCCATTTCTTTATACTATGCCAAATTAAATAAATAATGAATATTAATATAATGATATGTATCATTTGTATAAAAGAATTGATATCAACTGTGGCGCCAGTTAAATTCTACTATCAAAATCAAAAATAAAACTCAAAAGTGATACTATCTTTATTATTATTATTTACTTAATCCAAATGTGGTACTATCTTTAATTTTTATGCAATGAAACCTAAGTATACGTGTATCTTATTGAAGGATCTTCCTATTCCAATCCAAATTTTAAATTCCTCTTAAATGAATTATTATATCACAATTCATTCAAAGATATTTTCTCTTCCACTTAAAACTGGTTATTTAATTCTTCTTCAAAATATTATACAAAACATTATCAAAAATTGTATTACTTTGCTCAATTTAAGTGTTATCAAAAAATTAAAAAATTAACCGTATAAAACGAAAAAATTTAATTTAAATAGAAAAGTTTTTCTTATAAAAATACTTGGTTGCTAGAACGAGTAATTTAAAGTAATTTAAAGTAATAATAAAAGTAATAATAAAAGTAATAAATTAAATAATAAATTTAATCTGAACTTTACGCTGAATAAGAATAAAGTTTACACAAATAAAAAAATAGAAGAATAAAAGACGGGCAATTAAGAGCCTTAATACGTGGTGCGAATATCACATACACATATATTTCGATTGTATTGTGATTCTACTGATCTATTATATAAAATAAAAAACTGAACGTTTTGGCTGTATTATATTAAGCTATCTGCAGCAGTCCCCAATCATAATAATAATTGTTCACAATCTAATCTTCATGCCGTAGAGAAATCAAGTACAGCAAGTCTCAATTCAAAATAAAATTTATTATTTATTTCTCTTTCATAACATATGTCTTACAAATCTAAATTTATTTATCTTAGATTTAAATTTAATATAATAGAATTCACAACGTTCATCATAATATACATGACTCTATAACTTAATCGCATATATACACATACATGTTGGATACTTTAACTCTCATTGGGGAATGAGAATTCTTTTATTTTTCTTATTTTTCTAAATATTCATATTTTTTAATGTGATCCTCCCTGCAAAAGGGCGCACGGCTTTCGCTTTCGACTCTCACCTTCCCTTCCCCGCCCTGCAAAGGAAGTCGGACTTCCATAATTATACTGTCTGACAACATAAATTAAAGTCGCAGTCATCGGCACGATGTCCCTTACAGTGCACGACTAAATATATTTTAAAGCAGGGAATTCTCGTGTTATATAGTTGAACTTTTTTTGTTAATAACTTTTTAGCGAAGGACTGCTGCCTAAAACCTATCGAAGGTCACTCAGGGCCATGACCTTCACAACATATGTCAAGGTCAAGACCATCGGTGCGCAGTGTCCGTTAATGTATATAATTACCTTACTATTAATTGAGTTGGATACTTAGTATTATATATAGAGTATTATATACAAAGAACCGGTTTTACCAACTCGATTAAGCCGAATCGGTTAACTGTCAACCATAAATGGTCAATTCTACTAAACAGCAAACACAAACACAATTAGTCAGTTCCACGGCTAATTAAATAATTGACGTTGGTGAAACCAGTCCAAATAATTCTTCATGAAAAGCATGCATGCTTAGCGGTTTTTTTATCTTTTTTTAAAAAGGTAAGTTTTTATAAATAACAAGAAATAGTATCATTTTACTTTTGTATTTTACTTTTTAATTTGATAGAACTTAACTTTTTAGTTAAGATTGGTTTTTAGTTAAGATTAGTTAAGATTGTAGCATCTCGGTTTTAATTTTTCATTGGATAATTTTTAATAATTTTTAATAATTTTTGACAGAGAATTAAAGTTGCCATTTAGATTGAAATAAGAAAACCTTCAATATGAATATCCTTGAAGAAAAATTAAAACTATTATTAATTAGATTGGATTCTTAGGTTTTATTCGAGAAACACGTATTGTTAGCGCCTTTTTTATCTTTTTTTAAAAAGATTTTCTGTTACACTAATTTAATATACATTCCATTTTGTTCCACTATCTTTCACCATCTTTGAGATAACTTCTTGATTCCATAAAATCTTGAAAAACTTTAATAAAAAGGATAAACTTTAATAAAAGAATTGAAAAATACTACGAATTTTTTGTTCCGACCCAATATAATAATCTTACCAATTGATGTGATATAGGGAGTATTTATTTGTAGTATTTCACTTATATTAGTATTTTCATTTTAAAGTAAATTTAATATTATTAATAAATATATAAACAAATATTATTATCTAAACACTAAGATTATCCTATTTTGATCGAAATCGATTGGATTCTTAGTTTGAATTGCGTTATACATGTATGCGGTCATGTATATGTAGCTATATAAATTTATAATAAAAACTTTAAAATATATAGGACTAAAAATTTTTATGTCGATTTTATAATACATTTTTCCAAAATCTTCTTTAAAATATAAAATATTGTAGAGTACATCGAAATCTCAATGATTGGATACAATAATCTTCATTATTATTTAAATATAAATATTTGTTTTGAATTGCGTATTCCACTATTTTTGTAGATTTTTCTTTCATAATTCCGATTTCTTTCATTTCCGATAAATTGTCTAATCTTGTTTTAGTAAATTTATTGAAGTGAAATATAACTTTTCAGTTTAAAAAGAATTGGAAATTCTTTTTTATGTCGTTCAAAGAGGATGGCTGTTCAAAATTCTCTAAAAATTTGCGTTGTTTATAACAAGTTTCCATCATACAAACAATTTTTCATTATGAGTTTCTTCAAAAATATCTGTAGCATTTTTTGAAGAAGAAAGTAAATCTTAATAATTCGAACAACCTGACACTATATGAAATTTACGTTTTTTAGTTTGATTTAGTTCCAATTTTTCTGCAGATTGTTTATTTTATATTCGTTTCATACAACAATAGCATTCTCGTAGTTTATGGAACATTGTACAAGATCCATTATCCAAAATATGTCCATCTTCATTTTTATCCATGAAAGTTTCAGGATATTTCTGTACCATTTTGGAAGTAATTTTTTTTAGTAATTGAGTTGATATGTTTTTTTTTTATTTGTCTAATATCATTCATTATTATATGACAGATCTCAATAATAATACTTTTATTTCTAATGCCTTCTTCACATATTTTTAACATATCAATTGGAACTATATACCAGGCTATTTTATAATCAATCCAATTGAAGTTTTGTTCATGAATATTAATTGGATAATGGTAGATTTCGCTTCCTGTCCTTCATTATCTACTATATTTTCCTTTCTTTTACTTTGTAATTGTGTTTATGTTCGATTTAACGAATGGTATGTCGGATATTAAATATGCTAGAGTTTTCAATAGATCTGGAAGTAACAGATGAGTCTAATATTTTATCCAAAACTTAGTCTTTCTCTAGAAGAATGAGTATCTCGGTCTTAATTAATAACAACACTTCATCTTCACTTATTTTCCATCAGATTCTAAGACTACTTTCATTTATTTCTAATTTTTTAGTTGCTGAAAAAAATCATTATATTAAAAATCAAATATGAAATATTTATTAATAAAATAACGAATTTTGCAGTATTAAATTCTCGTACATATATTTTGATCTTGTGCAATTATTACAAAGGTTTTTTTTTCGCCCCCTTTCGTCCATATTTTAAAAAGATACATACGAATTATAGTGTTTCAGAATAACTGAAAAATGAAAAAAAAAAAATCAAATAACTGTGATCTCATATAATTTAAATAAGATGTAACACATTTTAAATTGAAAACCTTAATTAACATGAAATGAAAACATAAGATATTTAAAGATTATGCGTTTCGCAGGTTTTTTCCATAATTCAAATCCATTTTTGGAATGCCAACGTTTCGTGAACTTTGCAGTCCACTTTATCAGGACAAGGAGTAGCCTGATATTAAGCTGTTCCTCCGAGTCGTTCCTTTTATATTACGTCCTTTTATATATTACGACATCCTTTTATATATTGGAATGGTGAAGGGAAAGTAGAGAATTGTGAGTGGGGGGAGGGAGAAGAAATAGGGGAAATCGGTCAGTCTTCAATAACCGAGAGAATAATTTTCCATATTTTATTTATATTGTAACCATTATCTCTAGATTTATCTTTAGATTGTTAGGATTTTTGTATCTCTATGGCTTCTCTATACTTTCTCGGAAAGTATGATATAATGTTGTGGTCGTCAAACAATGTTTATCAAACAATATTTGAGGTCCTGTTTCGATATTGTGTTCTGATAATGCTGATGACGTGTTTTAACCTGACATCACGTTAATGTTCTTTTATCCGTAGGTTGACCATATTATCCGTAGTTTCTCTAATGTATTACCCGCAGGAACAAAGTATTTTGTATACTCCTGCGGCGCTGAGTGGAGGTCTTTGATCTTTAGGATTCTTAAGATTTGTCCTATCTTTTTGGGTGATTTAAAGATAGTTCGGATATTGTTTAATATTCGGATTTGTTTAATATCCTGCCAATCCGATCTGTTCCTTTGACATAGGAGAATGGATAGGATCCTCTCGTCTGATTGTGTGTCAGAGATCATTGTCTTGTTTACATGTTTATTGATTATTTTGATTATGTCTTTTTTGTCATGTCTGTTTTTCTGTAAGGTTATTTTTAAATGATTGAGTTCTGTAGATATTCTTTGTCAGAGATGGTGAAAGCTCTATACAAGTGAAGTACAAGTGAATTGATTGCAGACTGTTTTTGTGCTGAGTGTTGGTGTGACTCTGCAGGTATCTATCTGTGTATGTTGATTTTCTGTACACTTGATGGTCTAAGATATCGTCAGCTTTCTTAGAGACAAGAACATCTAGGAAGGGAAATTTTGCATTTTTCTCTATGTCTATAGTGAAGTGGATATTTGGATGTTGATTGTTGAGGAAAATAAGGGATTTACAGAGTTCGATACTCTGCCGTGTCTCTATATCACGAATGTGTCATCTACATAACGGAACCAAACTTCTGGTTTTTTGAGTATTTTGAGGACTTCTGGTTTTTTGAGTTCTAAGGGCTGAGTTTCTAAGGGCCTCTTTCTCAAAATGCTTCATGAAGATGTTGGCAATTACAAGAGAAAAAGGAGAGCTCATAAAGGAGCTTGCTGCTCCTGAAGTTTGTTCATAAAATTGGTTGTTATAGGAGAACATAAGATATTATAGTTTTAACATTACCGTAAAGCTTGAAAGACTTAGCATATTAATCAGCTTTAGATGTATTAAAAATAACTAAATTTTTCACAATTTTATTAATTGCTTTAAAAATCGCACTTCTTATAATTTTTCTGACAAGTGAGATTTAATTTTTTAGAAAATTATTCAAGATATGGATCTCTATGTATATCTCATAGTTTTAAAACTCATAGCTTTTATAACCTATTTTTAAAATTATTTTTAAAAATACTTAATATAACATAATAAAAAAAAATTATGTCAATAATTAAGTATCTCTTTCGGCATAAAGAAAAAATATAATAAGCCTTCTACAATAAGTCATAAATCAGAAATCAGAAGCTAGAAATGGACCAATCGTCAATTTCTAATTTCTGACTTCTGATTTATGACTTATGAATTATTGTAGAAGGCCTTTCACACTCATATACAAAATTTCAATTTTTTTCTGAAAAAATCTGATTTTACAATAAACGTGACATATGTCGAATTTCATAAAAATCTCAATATATTCAAAAATTATGTTGAAAAAACTGATTATTTTAGTATCACTGCATCATTGAGAGAGTGTAGCTTTGTTTTATTATTAAAAATATTTTAGGACATATGTTATATACGATTTTTGTTTGTTTTAACATTAACTATTCCCATTCAAATTTTTGCATTTATTTTTAGACAAATTTTTGATACTCTGTATATCTTTATATATCTCAAACATCTCTTCAGTTATATTAAAAGTTGCTTTCCATTTACACCGATTCTCAGATAATTCTCACTTGTGAGAATAATAACTCAATTGACTTTCCTCCTTCCTTTTGTATTCTGATAAGTGAGATTCAACAAATTTTTACGAACTGGACAAAATCGAGAGATGTCTCGATTGAATCTCATAGACTCATTTTAAAAATGAAGTTATGGATCTGTGTTATCATTTGATAACTACTAAAATAAGCAAATAGTAGTGTCATTAATCTGAGTATTTCATACTCAGCTCACTTCAGACTCAATTTAACTTGCGTGTAAATAAAAAGCTACTTAAGTTTTACTAAAAATAAAATTACATACAATTGCTTTTACAACTTTAAATAAAATAAAAAATATAATAGATACATTTAATATTCTTCAAAAGGTGATTTGAAATAAAATAAAGGACTGTCATCAATATCTTGCATTAAGACAGTTTCAGGAGAGATAAGATCTTTATAACTAATAAATATTTTCGCATCATCCCCTATTGATAACTTTTCAAATAAACCATTAGTTGAATTATAATAAATATTTATTTTAATATCAAAAAAGTACAAATTTTCAAATTCTACATCGATAACAAGATATTCAATTTGATATAAATTGTAGTATCCGAGAGTGCCTATACCGTATGACACAAAACTATTTTTCTTATAGATTATTCCTTTAAAGCTGAAAAAGAAAAATAATATGATTTTCATGAATCTTATGAACTTTATTTATCTCTTGAAATACTGTTTTGTTCAAGAAGTATAGCATCTTCTGATATAATTTTATTATAATACAAAGAATTCGAGGAAAAGTTTATAAAAGTTTTCAAGAGAGAGAAAAAAGGACATTTTTATAATTAGTCGTATGATGAACAACATTTTTAAAATATTGATGTTTGTGTTCAAATACTAAGGTCTATAAATGTCGTAATGGACCGAATTCTCTTAATAAATTAGAATAATGGATTAAATAATAATGTTTAATTTTTTAGACGGAAATAATTTTTGATAAGCTTCTTCCAGTATTCAAGTATTCTTCTACTAAATAGTGCAACAATGTAATTTGACCAATCGCTATTTTAAAAGCTACTACAATGTTAACTATTTTTTTGTAAAAGAAGAAGTAATTTCCGCTCTTCAAGGTTATATAAGTTATTTCATCTAATCAAGACAAATGGTAATGTGTTTAATAATTTCATATTTTGACTATGAGTGCCATTTAATTTTTCTGACTTTTTTATTGATGGTAAGTATATTTTCTCTTTATTTTGAAAATAAATATTGCTGAATTTATCATTAATGTATTCGTAAATCAATACTTTTTTAGCAACTAATTCATTTATTATCAACATGACATCATATTGAACAATCCCTTCAAAATATCATGTGAAATACAAATGGCAATCCAAGTTGACAGACATGAAAAAAGTTTAAATTATTTAAAACAGAATTTGATTTAACTCCTCTACTTGCTAAAGTTCTCATTGAATCCACGAATAAAGTGATTGCCAAAATTATCTCCTACTAAAGCTACCAATGTCCCTTTAAGAATTATTTTTTCATTTTTTATAAATGATTTCTATATCTATCTGTTCGATATCTTTTAAGTCTTCTATAATAATATCGAAAAGCTCTGACATTTCAAATCTTTTCAGATCTTTTTCATACATTAAAGCAACTTAATTTGATTTATTTTAACACGTTACCAAACAGAGATAATTGCAATTGTAAAATAAATCCCAACAATTTTATGTTTTATCCTGGACGCACGTCCGTAAAAGTATACACTGTATACACCGTAAAAGATTACAAATTTCGTATATATATATATATAATATAAGTTTTGATATAATATAAGTTGCAAAGCATTGAGATTTTGTTTTAAAAAATGTTCTTAAATGAATTTTCATTTGTTATACAATATTAGAAAATATATTATCTAAAGAGATCTCTTTGAAATTAAAATATTGATTGGAGAAATTAGAATTTTTAAAAAGATTAATTAGAGTTTCTTTTTGGGATATAATAATATTTAGTATTGATACTTAAAATAATACACTTGGGTGAAACATAGCTGAAATTATTTATATAATATTTATCTCTCACAAACTTTAAAGTATTTAATTTGATAAAAGCTCTCGTAATCAAAAATTATTTAGTGAGATGTAGGCATTTGAGAGCAAACGTAGTTAGATTTAGCGTATATCTATTCAATAAAACTGAGTAATAAGTTTAATCTTTATTAATCTTTTAATCTTTATTAATATGAACGTTTCAACTTTTTTGTAAGCCGTCTTCAGCGTATATTACTAGCTTTTTATTGAAATATTTCTTTACTTGGTAGATTGAGATGATTGCCAATTTGAGTATTGATAATATCTTTAACCAGCTGTGTAATCAGCTATTACTGTTAAGATCTAGAATGTTATTTTAAATATTTCGAAATAATTATCTGTACAGCTGTTTTTTCATTTGTATTCACCCAACATACCCAATATAACATTGTAGGACCGCAAATAATGATAATACAAATTTAATAAAGTTCATCTTTAAAATATTATGTTAATTCTTTGTCAAAATGTAAATCAAAATTAATTTGCTATTACCAATGATAAATAAATATTGAGTGTAATAAATATCAACTGTGTTTAAGAAGAATTGTAAGTCATAAATAATAAAATATTAAGAAAGGAAAGTTATTATATAAAGTTATTATATATAAAAAGTAAAATACACACGTCATAGACTGCTTTATTAATCATACATGTGGCGGATTGTGTAACCGTTTATCTACGATATTACATTACTGTCCGCTATACGTATGTAAAGCAGTCTATGATGTGGCTTAATAAGATGCATTAATAAGTTAAACAAATTCATAAAAATAAGAAAGAATTGTTTGACAATAATAACGTAGTGCATAAGATTTTATGTAATGATTGCGACGCTTCTCATGTGAGACAGACTAAGAGAAGACTCAACACAAATAAATGAACATATTAATGATAAGAAAATAGATTCAGCCAGACATTCTGTTGTAACAGAGCATTCGTTATATTATAATTATAATTTTAATTGGAAGAATATAAAAATTATTAGATTCAGAAGCAAATTATAATAAGAGACTTATTTCGAAAACATTACATATTAAAGAGCAGGTGAATAATATAAATTTAAAGAAGAATACAGAATCTCTCGATGTATGTTTGTCTGTTGAGTGACTTTGTTAACAACAAAAATGTTAGCATGTAATATGTTTCTCTCTGGTCGTTCGACACTATCGCACATAAGCAGCAACATTTATTGCGATTTATTGTCTGTACGGTGAAAACTATTCACATCATTTGTAGGAGAACTCGATTTTAAGATGCAAAGATATGAAGTTAAAGAAGAAAGAATTAAGAAGAGTAAGATCATATTTTGACTACTATGAGAAAAAGTTCGTGACGATTTTTTAGTAAAATTAAAGTATTTTTCTAGAGTATCGAAATCAATTTATTTAAACCAAATATACTCCATTATTTTCTATAATATTTTGCCATTTTTGGGGCAGAGCCATTCCATCGCGATAGAACTTCTGTGGTTTCTGATCGAAAAACTGCTTCAAGTGATTTTCACAGGCCTCTTTTGAAGCTAGCTTTACACCATTAAGAGAGTTCTGCAGAGACCTAAACAAATGA
>Ga0157364_1003710_pt1 | contig 14914 bp, 13 predicted proteins | sample AttsexASBM2_FD_111476 | JGI IMG/M metagenome (GOLD analysis project Ga0157364, IMG submission 111476) | Fungus gardens microbial communities from leaf cutter ant in Ribeirão Preto, State of São Paulo, Brazil - Atta sexdens ASBM2 | ecosystem: Host-associated > Fungi > Mycelium > Unclassified ... | reverse complement strand
TTTGATTCTCTCTCTCTCTCTCTCTCTCTCTCTCTCTCTCTCTCTCTCTCTCTCTCTCTCTCTCTCTCTGCTCACCTCTATATTTCTGAAAATACAAATTTCCACGACCGCGTATAAAACTTTTTGGTTAGAAGAAGAAGGAAGTATAATACTACAAGAAGGAAGTATAATATCATACCATCTGAAGAAAACGCATAAATTTTTAGAATATTTCGCTTTGCTCGCTTTGCTAGCGTTAGAATTTTTGTGAATGTAGATGTACATGTATACATTCAGAAATATTGTAACTTGCATGGACAAAATACTGAATATAGTTTTTCGCTCTCGTATAAACGACGATTAAACGCGAGTGGCGAGCGTCTGTGAGGCGCAAAGAAATGATTGCTTTCTAAGTCGAGCTACAAGGAATCAGGGAATTCAGAAGACGAGTTGAGAAGACGCGTCTCAACTCGTGATAAATCTTTATTATTTATATACATCATGGTTGCAGGATGAAATCCAGGTATACCGGCGGTTTGCTCCGGTAAATCCGCGTAAGACCGTTCGCTCTCGCGAGGATCTTCGTGTATGACGAAGACGAAGTCATTTCTCGATTTGCCGAGGCACGTCGCGTGCTCGGCCGGATTTCGCTCCAGCACCGGCAACATATCAAGAACCCGAGAGAGGCGTAAAGAGGAACGGGGTGCGAACGCGAGATTTCGCGGAAGATCACGAGTTGAATCGCGGCGCTTCCGTGCCGCGAAAACAACGCGGCTGCACGGTTTACCAGCGCGCGTACACGTCGTACCGCCTCCACCTCGTCCGTCCCGCGTTAACTGAACAAGCTCACGTCGTTTATGAATAATGATAATGGCCTGTTTATCCTCGCGGGAACAATAGACGAGTTATGCGCCATCGCTTCGCGTGGGTGGAGGAGGCTCTCGAAAAGATAACGGATGTGTAAGCGTGTCTTCATCGCCCGGCCGGCACTCTCGACGGTGCTTAATTAAGGCCACCATGGTTTTACTGCAACGCAAATGCAAATGAAACGCATGGTTTATTTTTTTTTCTCCTCTTTGTGAAACGCAGCTCGCGCCGGCAGCTACGTTTTGTTGGAACTAAACATGTTACCCGCGGTCGAACGAGTGTGCATACGACTCACGCGTGTAAGCGGAACGAAGACTATGTGGCATGCTGATATGCAATTTATGTGCACGATGCGTACGAGATTGTGGACGACCCTGTGGACGATCTTGCCATAAACGGTACATTTATTAAAGTAATATTTTTGTTATTATCCGATATATCGATACAATGATATTAGATATTTCAAATATCTTCGCAGAATTAATTATGCAATTACATAATGCAACATAGAAAATTCGCAACACGTATCTATCTTAAAATGGATCATCGATCCTACAAATATTACTTACATCCACATAGGAAAAATGCTGACGCTATGAGAACTCTGCAAACGTTTCTACACTTCGTCGAATATCGAGACTGATTGGTTACCTTCAATGTTGCAAAGGCAGCGAATCACTATCAAAACTTGAAGAGGAGAATTTTTATGCGGCAGCTGAAAGTCTCTTGGTGCGTGTGCACATTCGCATTTTAGCGATCGGCGAAATGAAGATTTTCGATTAACGACAAACGACGACGGATCTACAACGCTTACGCGGCGGAAAGTAATTTATCAGCCATCGCCTATTATAAACCGCTTTCAGGGGGCTCGCGTGATTCCAAACATCCAACGATTCGGTAAATCGCAATAACAAGCGGCAATTAATCATCGGTATTTTAACTATCGATGAAAAGCAGCCCCTGCTCAAATACACGAACCGTTAAACGTAGAACAGAAACTCACGTTAATAATCGTCGGCGGCGCGACTGGATTTTCTGTCTCGTGAAACCAAAGCGTGGACAGATCGGACCGATCCAAATGGGTGATGAGGCAGACAGGAGAGACAAGCGCGGATAATTGTCCGTCGAACTGCACTTCATAGGTAACCGAATCGCTGTCCTTCATGCCGTAAACACATTTAACGGACATATCGCTTTGGAAGCGTGAGACTGGAACCTGGGTCTCCCGCAGGGTCGTTCATGTCACAGGATAAATTACGTACATCATGGTGAACTCCACATTTTGTAGGAAAATCGAATTCGTCTTTGTGATTATTCTTTAAAATTATTATCTATCATGCTACGAATAAATACTCGCGATTGAGTCAATTACAAAAAATTACATTTGTTTTTCAGTAATTGAATCAGTAAAATAATCTACAATATAAAAATATTTTAAGAAAAATTGCTATTATATTTATAACAATTACGAGTAAAAGTGCATTTTATGTAAAAGACTTATTTTTAAGGAGAAAAATATTCCATGTAAATTTTAATTCAACATTGATTTATATATATTTAATTTATTTTAAATATTTGTTCGATTATATTTAGTAATTTTATTACATATTTTAAATAAATAGAAGGAACATTAAAAACGTAAGCGTGTAATTTAAAAATGCTTGTCTTGCATTATGTATTCGCAAAGCCATATCATTTCTTGTCACGGAACCGATAAGTTTCATCGCTATTTCCCAGTCAGTCCCCAGCTCACGAAGCTATTTAAGAAACGCGACAAGCTGGCTTGTCTGCTTCTCTCGAAAGCGACGGTACGATGCTCGTACGCGGGCACCTACATTTTGCATGCTCACGTTCTCGCTAATTTATTCCGAAATTATCTTGCATCGGCGGTTCATCATCCGCGAGGCGATACGCGTCGTGTGTCTTGCCTGGAACTTAGAGGCCATGGGTAAATTGCTAGTCCCGCGTGACATTCTCGTTGCCTCAAGTGCTTCATCTTGCCTACGGAGCACCGCGATTCCGCGAGAGAAAACCAAGGGAGCTCTATACTTAGACGTTCTACTCTAAACACTTGGCCCTGCTCCCAAAAGACCGGAAAAATATATGACCCGTCAAAACACGGCCGGGCGTAACACCCGCAGATCCAGTAGGCTCGCAGAAGTGGCGTATGTCAGGTGCCGTGTGTTGTAGGTGGGATTCGAGATGTATACTGGCGACGCGATATTATTTCGACCGCGCGAATTTGTGATTCAAATGTCGTGTACTTGCGCTTCTTCTGTCTCTACCAGTGTATTGCTTCATATGACTCTTCGTTGTGAAAGCTTGCATTCTATTTTAGTAATAAAGAAAGAAAATCAAGTACTGTATCTTGTAGCCTACGAATAGAACATTTGTATTTGCTCTCTTACGTTTATCCCTTATTCACTTATTACGCGCAAATTCATTGTAAGAAATAATCATTCGCAATATAATTATATATTATAATTATACATTAGACAACAAAAGAGTAATGAATACCCAATCTCTTGAATTATAAATAAAATTTTATTATTTTTTACTTCCATGTCTCTCTGTCAAAATGTAAATCAATTCATTCTTGTAGTTAGTTTTAAAGCAAACAACGTCCATATTAATATATATACATTTAATAAATAATAAAATAAATTTGATGCAGTTTGTGAATTAAATTATTTAACTTCATTATTTTATTTAAAATTTAAATTAACGATATATTGAATAGGAGCAGTAATGAACTACAGAAATGATTAAGATGAAAAAGAACTCAAAATGGGTATAATTTGACATTATGAGTTTAACAATGTAATACACTTCCAAAAATATCTGTTTTTTTAATAACTGCATTTGAATCTTTAATATAATTTATAGAAGTTTATTGAATCCGTGTTTCCATTTATAGAAACATTACAGAAAATCTGGTATATTTCGTGAAAGACGCGCAAGTTCAAACATATGAAATCTGATTTATCTAGTCGTTTCTCATTGTAGTTGGAACGGAAATATGCAGGAGATTGTGGCGGCTAATAAAACGACTAATAGAGCCTGTTGCGCCGCAGTTTCTATCCGTGCTGTTACTTCTCCCCGTACTTACAAACATTGTCTTTAACGATACTGTCTCGAAAGCAACTGCTTTAACGATACGAGGGTCGCCCGTGCAATGAATGCAGTCGGCGAATCCGATAAGTGCAAACCAAACGATCAGTGATACGGTAATGACGTAAAGATTGTGGTAGGGGAAAAAGAATCGCGACGAATAAATGGAGAAATGTCGTAAATGCGGTGCTCGCGACATAAACTTTATAATACGAATGGTATATGTAGCGATGGAATGAAGCTTGCAAATTACTGGCTGTAAAAGCCCCCTCCCGCGGATCGCTCTCGGAGTAATAATAATGGCGAAATTGTAAACTCATTGACGACCCTTAATTAAATGGATGAAACGTTCCGGAGGCAGTCACATCGCGCGTTATATCCCGGAATAGATCCTCTATAATTGCGACACTTAAGTGTTATCTTCGTCCATGCCGGTCCATAAAGTTATCGGATACGGTAATTCGTCGATTAATTCAAACCGTCTATTCTGAAGCGCGGATTGCGTTCTACTATCCACAATAATTAGATCGCTCGATTGCGAGATGCGATCTCTCGCAATATATTCATTCATGTTAATTAATACTTGAAGATGCAACTTGAAGACTTTGAAGCTATAGCCATTGCAAAGCATGATATACTGACTACTACCAACTGTAATATTCATAACGTTTTCAACCTTAATCATTTCCTGGCATTCTACTACATTAAAAATGTAGCTCAGATTAAAAATTTCTGCCTGTATCATAAGTTTTAAAACCTAAAAAGTAAAGTATGTATAAAATAGTTCAGAACAGTAAGTAGAAAACAATGCTAATTGTTTTTTTATTTTAACGCTCTCTTTGAGTAGAACAAACTTTGTTATAAATTTTAGCACATATTTTAATGTGTTTCCATTTTCTTGCTTTTTCCTCATTTGGACTGAATACAGTATACTTATAAATAGATGAAAATATGCATAATCACATTTTAGAAAAATTAGAAAAATATCAATTTCTTTTCTCATAATTAGAGCAGAATTATAGCTTGTTGTACAAGGGATTTAAAAATCAGGGAATATAGTCCGCGAGGGCAATGGCCTCGTTCCATTGATCGATCTAGCAAGTTACCATTGACTAGTGACACGTGGACCCTATAGCTTGTAAGGGAGTAGCGTAATCGCGTTTGTTTGTAATTCTAAGCTGGGAAGCCCCAACGCAATACCGCACATTGCGGTGGTGGCGACTGACATTAGCAGACGTTGACATGTAGGTGCCATTGTACAATGTGGATGCCATTGCGGAGGCGCCGCGAATATTGGAATGTTCCGCAATGTTCCTAGGAGCAATGTCACACGTGCTGTCACCATTTTAATCAACATATTGTACCGATCTCTTTTTTAATTCCACAGCTACATCGTATCATAACATATATGTTGTAACGTTAAAATATAGTTTCTGAAATTCTGAAAGAACCGCAATATATCTGTCATATATACTTTCGCATATTTCGACTAAAATAAATATAAAATAAACGTGTTAGAAAAAGTTTTGTGACACTTGTGATGAATAAAAGAAAATTGAAGTCAAATAAAAAAAAATATATGCAACAATTACGAAACAAAAATCTGTTTTTATTTTCTCGAATTTATATTAAGAAATTAATTAATAAAATAATTAATTACATTAAGCGGATAATACGCAAATGAATGCTACAGTGACGTTTAATAAAAAGGAAAAAATTAATATCATCACAAGTACATCTTCTATAAAAGTATATGATATATTGAACATAGAGATTCTAAATTGTCCCAAAAAAAATAGTGTTTCATACTTTAATGATTACGTGCCTACATACGTCTATGTACTGATCGGTCGTAACCAGGGCAATTGAATTAACGTGCTACTGTACACTGTATTCAGGGCTGTATCTTGCAGTCGAGAGCACAAGAGATTTCCCAGCAGGCCGGTTGAACTACAACGTCCAGTTCGTTCGGCAGTAATGGCAAATGGTAAACTCTATTGCACTGTTCGATAAATATAGAAAGACATAACGAATCAATTAAAAAAAGTAAATCCAATTGTAAAGAAGATATCGTTGCGAATGGAATATTCATTCGCTGTGAATATCAATTCTGGGAGATACACGTTTACCTTTCAATCTGGTTTGCATTGGAAATTCAAACGGCCCTTGATGGAAAATATTATGTTGTTCCTCTTTATTATCTGCATGTTTAATATTGTCACGCCCTGTCACACAATTTGTACATATAAGAGAAACCACACAGAACGTTTAAATAATTTAATCGGAAGTCTCTACATTTATTTTCATAATTTATTATATCCATGTTTGAATGTACGGACGCCAATTTTGCGGGATTTGAACGGGATTTGCGAGGGTATGCATTCGAAAGCCGGGACGAATAAAAATCATCGAAACCGCGCTCGCGGCTCAACGCGTCATCGTGGTGTCATGCCCGCTCCACCGTCGAAAACGAGATTTATCCCTCGCATCGTTGACGCGCACCTGCGCAACGATGCACTTACCTGTGAATAAATTCGCGCCTCGCTGGCCGCACACGGACGACACCTACTAGCCACTAGCCAGATAAAGCCGGAAATCCATTAATTGGAAAACGCTCGTCGGATCGCCTCTCGCTTACGCCCGCGCCGAGCGTTTATCATCCGGTTGCCGAAATGCTTGGTCATTTGTTATTTACATATAATTCATGCTTGGTGTCTAGATGGTATTATTCGGCCAGACAGGCCAACATTGCAATTAACGTGCGATCGATTATTTTTTTTTAGCGGTGTGCTAACATCCCGATTCACGTATAAACAGAGCGCGGAACGCGAAGCCTACTAAACAAGCAGCTAAACGAGAGAGCGACCAGCTCTTTTTGTTGCTGGATTATTTTACATAAGTTGAAAGTTGCAATTTGTGCGTTGCGGCCGATAAATTTTCTCGTCGATCGATCGAGCGGTCACGAAGCAATTGCGTTACAATTACGCCCGCGTTGTTTTTGTCGCTCGACGAGTCGACGTGGAAAAACATTTAATGCGAGGAATGAGGTGATTGTATTATTCATACTTTTTCTCCGATGTCGCTCGCTTAAATTTTGCGCGACGCATGCAAATTCGATCGTTCGAAATGCGGTGGGAGGCGCGGGGGTATTCGGTTAACGAAACTTGTTTCTCGAAAATACAGCGTTCGCAACGGTCTAAAATTGGTACATCAACATATATTAAGTGATATGAATATAATGTATAACGATCATACATATATGTCTATCGTGTGTGAGCTACTAATTTCACTGCCGGGAAATAATTCCTCTCTGCACTCGCGCGCTTAACATATATGCGCCCAAAAATCCGTACCGCATTCTTCCATACCACGTTTCGTGCTAAACGAAGTACACACGCTTCATAGCCATGTATGTATTTTACCCCGGCGGAGCCGGCGGGCTCTCTTCCAGCACGGCGCCATTCTCTTCCACCCGCCTAATTCTCGTCGGGTCGGAATGCCCCCGTAGGCGCCCATAGGCTCAAATCCACTACGGGCAATCCCCGTTAATCTTTTTATCGTCGTCATTAACGCTCAACGTGGATGGTAGACGGCAGGAGAAAGCATGATGCTCGTCGACGAAGAGGAGTTCTCTAAAGGAACGAGAACGGGAGAGGTAAAGAGATGGCTTACGTGGAACACGACGTCGGTTACTGAGATTAGGAGGAATTTTAAAGTGGCGAGTGCTCGAGGCTAAACGTCAAGTCCACCTCTGGACTAAAAGAGAAGATCGAGGAAGAGATGAGGGAAGGAAACAGTAGGAGAGAGGGAGGGAGAGAGAGAGAGAGAGAGAGAGGAGGAGGGAGAGAGGGAGGGAGAAAACGGATACACAGAAGAAGAGCAGAGAGGGGAATAGGTGTGCGAAGAGACGGAGCGAAAGGAACGAGCCTCTTTGCCTGCTTCCAGTAGTGCGCTTAGACGGCACTTGAACTACGTCGAGTATGAGAGAAGATAGGAGAAGGGGATATCGAGACAGGTATAGGAACCAGAGGAAGATCGTGAGAGAAAATAGAGTGAGAGATGTAACGACGAAAGAACCGAGGAGAGGATGAGTGGAGTAGAAAGGAGAAAGATAGAAGAGGAGAGAGAGAGAGAGAGAGAGAGAGAGAGAGAGAGAAGAGGGGAAAGAAGAGGACGCAAGAGATTAGCGGTAATTCGCTGGGGAGGAAAGGTACCAGACAACTCGAGCCAAAGACCAAAGACTGGTTCTCTCTGTTCCACGAAGGAGACAAGCGGAGCTCAAAAGGAAGAGGATCTTTCGATCCTACAACCCAAAGTTACACTCTCCTCTAATCTGTTTCTAGGACCGAATGATGTTCTCTCGAAGATTCCCTCTTTAATTGAAAGCGTCTTTCAGTGACGTACGAGAGAACGCCAGGTTTATATATCTAAATCTCGTCTCTAAGTCTTCCCTATAGAAACAGCTTCCTCGCAATCGGCTTTCCATATTGTATCACATACTGAGACTCATTCCGATCATATCCTGACATCTTCATGTGATGTAAAGCCATAAAGTAACTTTCGACTGGCTTCGGATTATTGTTAATGCATACTCGACCTATTTTTGGTGATAAGCGTGGTGTGTCGTAAAACATAGGAAGTGTTTTCCGCATCGGAGAATGTATACCTGCCTGTGATGTAGAGCTCGTATATAAATCAATGGTGCGTATCTCACCTAAGCTTTATTTGCTATGTCTTCACTTAAGAACTTTCTATGATAATCACGAATATATAAGATCCCTACGATTGATGTTAGATCTAACGTCGAATTACATGCCATAAGATATAATCATGGTAAAGAAGCGAGATAGACTCTAACAGAAATACGGGACAAAGTTACGGGTCATTAGGTAACTGCAGTGTAAATTGCCATTCGTTTGCTTACGTACTGACTCAGTTTCCTCATTTGCGCGGAGTAGAGAAATACTGATAGCGGTTCTGGACGACGAAGTGGAAAGCTTTATTTGTTTATCAGCAACCACGTTTCTCATTCGCGAGCTACCGTAAAAGAAGTTACTGTCGGGGTACGCTTCCGTATTACGTGCGCGAGTCAATCGATCGCTCACGGTTAAAGAGAGGAAGGGATGCTTAAAGAAGAGGGGATTAAAGAAGAAATCTATCACGATGGCATGAATTGATAGATAAAAATACGTGTACATTGATATCGAAAAGTCATTTGATGTCTACATGAAAAGAACGATTTTGCTGAAATATTAAAAAATTCATCGAGCAACAGACTTGAAAATAATTTTATTGGAATATTAAAATAATTATGTAGTATTCGCTCAAACTGGTTGCTAAAATGTCTTTAAAACTTTTTGCAGCATTGTTCATCATGTTTGAATTTGTTATATCAATATTTTTATGAAAATCCAAAACAAAATAATTTTCAGGTCTATATCTATAATACCTAAATTTTCGATACTTCAGCAAAGTTGTTCTTTTCGTATATATTTTTACACAATATGTATAATTTGTCTGCTTAATATCCGTTATCCTTTGGAAATAAATAGAATATAAATGGTTTTTTCGAATATGTATCTGTTTATATTTAATTTAAAATAAAGTGCTAATATACAGAGAGAACGATTTTACTCAAGTATCTAAAAATTTAGCTAGAACAGTTCTGAAAATAATTTTGTTTGAAAATTTTTAGGTAGGTTTGAAAATTTTTTTTTATTTTAGCAATCAGTTTCGAGTGTCCTACCAAAAAATGTTGACATTCTAGCAATCAGTTTCGAGTGTCCTAAAAATTTTGACACTCTAGAAATCAATTTCGAGTATCCTATCTAAAATTTTGATGATCTAACAAAATTATTTTCAGATCTGTATCTAGCTAAATTTTTAGATACAACAAAATCATTCTCTCTGTGTATTATTTTGCTCACGCGTTTTATTTAACACCGCACGCTTGTATGGCTGCAAAGCCGATCATCTCGGATGTTCTATCGATCAGACTGTACGAGAGTCGATTGTTCAACAATCGGCTGAATATAAGCAACTTGAGGAATACTCAGTTCAAGGAGAAACTCGTGACGGCGCACTACGTCGAGGAGCTGGATCTCTTCGGTTCCAGTCTCCTCGTACCTCATCGCGATCTTGCGATCGTGAGGTTGCATTAACAGTACCCTACGTTCACAGTAACCGAACGCTGTTTCTCGCGAAGAAACCCCAAGTGTCTTGACCCTGATGTATGTGCGTGCGCATGTGTGTGCGTTTCTTGGTGTTTACGCACGCGTATACGGACCCGCAGCGCGTGTATAAATGCATTTAAGTATCTTACTAACACGATTAAACGCGTCTGCCTCGTGTACTCGCGCAGATTTACGTACGTAGCGAATAAAGAAAGGAAAAAAAAAGAACAAATGAGAACAGCTATAAATATAGCCATTGAACCGGCCATTGTGTTCCATGGACCACGAACCGTGGATCGATGTTTTTGAGGTCATAATATACCAAGGAGAAATGAGTCGGTCGATTACAGAGACATCGTGCCACTATCAATTGTTGCTTCGAGCAATAGGCGCGGTGAATTAATCGCAAATTATTGACAGAGATAAAAATCAAGATTTAAGATATATTCGCAAAGAAAATATTATAGTAGATTATATATTATTTTGCCTTTTGAAACGTGAAATAGATATATTATGTCTGCTACGACAGTCGACATAGTTATTAATGAAAACATCGTTGAATCGACCGGAAATGTAGGCAACAAGTACAACGCGAGTTTTAATGAAGCGAAAGATTTATAGTCTTCCAAGATGCTGGCGCGATTATCGGGTTTTCGTTATTCCCGTTGCGCCATCCACCCTTCGTACAATCACGAATCTCCTATAAAAGAAAATCAATCGAGAGGATGTTACTGAGATGCGATGGCATGTACACCAAGCGTGGTGGTGACTTCGGTAGGAAGACGAATGGTATGAAAGGGTTGGCCAACGCGAAACGTGTATACCGTGAGTCCGAGAAGAAGAACGGAGAAATAGCAGGGAGTCCACCGGGTTCAAAGATCACTTACGTGTTCCCGCTCTTTGCCTTTTCAACTTGCTACAGCGAGCTTCGCTGCAAAACACACCTGCCCGATACTACGATCAAACTCTTTACTCGCGGCGCGGAATCATTCTCATTCTCTTATACCAGATGTCACATAATGAAACAACAGCGTCATCAATTTCAACGTGCCGGAAGGTGCAAATTATTTGAAATGTTTAATTTACTATAAGATACAGATGATTTCAAATTTTTATCGGCGATACATTTCATCTTAAAGTAAAGAAAGTTTGATAAATAATCGAGAGTTGAAAATTCGAGATAAGCGGAATAAAAGAGTTATTTTTACGCTCGATGTTAGATATGAGAAATGCCATCACGAAAGTTGGTTAAATTGAATAAAGCGAGAAGCTAATTATAAAACGACCCTCATACGTTTTAGGAATATTTCACAGTTCGCGGCCGATTAACGTCAATTAACAATTTCTCCTTCAAGATATTTTAAATTTATGATGGACGAAGTCTTAATTAGTATGTTCGTATTAATTTGCGGAGTGTGTCTGGTCATGATGAGTCATGCAGTCTGCATGGCAATTTAAAATTTTTCCATTTTTTTCTGTTAATAAATGGAGGAGAATGCTTTAGGACATAATTCTGTCTCGTAACATGCTCTACGAAATTGAAATTTATGTGTTCCAGACATCTGGGACTTAATCATACAAACATAAGAATCACATTCATTTAAAGTTAAATCATTTTTCATTGAATTTAAATATGAAAATGATTAATATGCTTTAAAAATGTACAATATTTCTTAATAATTTTATTGATATAATTATTTATGATTGGCTTCCTCTTTCCTCATTCTAAAAATTCCAGTCTTCTTTTGTCTAAAGCATTTTAAAAATATTGTTCAATTGCTACAACTCAAAAACAATAATTTTTAGAAAATAAATTTCAACATATTAAATTTTTGTAATATTAATTTTGGAATGCAATTGTGATGTAATAATTAATTGTAGAGGAATAAAAGTGTGCTTTTCTAAAATATAGAAATTCTATCTTTTTTAAAGTATGTTCTCTCTTTTTTCTTTATATTTCCGTTCTTTTTTTTTGCAAGCAAAAACTAATGATTTTATAGTTACACTGATGTAGCAAATGAGCAGTATATGGTACTTTTTATATATATCATAATAATACAATCGCAATATTCAAATTAAAAAACTGATATGCGTTTCAAACAAATTATACATTATATATATTCAAAATGTGGTATATTAGTACGCGACAAGTAATAATTCATATAGTAAAAGGTTAATATAATGTTACGTAAAATTTTATCCTATATTACAAAGTAATACAATCGCATAATGGAGGCTGTGAGATCGTGTTGCGACTTAAGATGTCGGATGACGATGAAAAAGTAGAAAAAGTGATACGATATCCGGCACGTCTTTTGCGGTGGTGACCTGAAATACGGATACTTATCAGTTTCAATGGCGACTTCGTTAGATTGGATTTTCACGACTAGCTTCGCGAGAGCACTGGGTATATTGAACTATATGTAGGCGTAAACTACGGGCACGTATCTCTTACGTGAAAGGGAGGGAACACGTTCGGAATGTGCCGTCGTGAGTGCTGCTTTATACGCAATATGCGCGGCATTACGGCCATCCATTCGATAGATGCTTAAGCTGGTACCACCTTCTTAAAGAACGGCCTCCGAGTGTGCGCCACAAAAGCAGTAAAGCTGTCGAAAGACAAGACAAATGACGACGTAAGCAACTTCGAGAAGAGAGTAGTAGAAACCGTTTGAGTTATTCACGCAGCTTACTTACTGAAGACTTTAAAATATCGAATAATTGCATTGACTTAATATTTCGAGATATATTCATATTGCTGCCGAAACAGTATTCCATCATTGCCCACACTGCATCTGCTTGATCGATAGGGCACGCTATTTCATCGTTACGACGCTAACTATTCCTCATTATCGGAGTTGGATATCTGTGCAGACATTCAATACACTCTGGTTTGCACAGATCCGCAGAATTAGGGAAATACGAGTAATTACATGCTTTGTGCCACTGATAAAATTGCCAGTAACTGAAATGCTATGCCATTAATCTCTCGTTACAGTGAATAAGGAGTACATACTACATAGGGAGACATCATGCTATTAGATCTCTCGTTATCCTTAATAATGTAACTTCGACTAACTTAGTTTCAGCTTGGTTTTGAGAATGATACAAAAGCCAATAAATTTGTAAAAAAAAAATATGTATTGATCGCAAGAAATATGGAAGCATCTAAAAATCTCTATTTTTATATTTAAAAATAAAACAACTGAACTTTCTATTGTCCTTTAAATCCTCGTCGCATACGGTACGTTGTACTTTGTCTCGAGTCTTCTTCTTGGTGTTGTAGGCACCAAGTTTCAGCAAAGTTATACAATACAACGGGACGCCGCTGGGTAATGCAGAATCTCAACGCACGTTAACTGTCGCACGTGTTTTATGCCAAATAGAGTTTCAAGATTTGCCTGATCGTGGGAGGTGGATGCTTGTAGGAATGTATACAGCCTGCCCCCCAGCAATCTCGAACTTCGAAAGTGTCGAACTTACAAAATGTTCTACCAGACGAAGCAGGAATTAGCTGTGAGAGCAGTGTGTCAAGATGATATTCGAAACCGTCTGCATGCAAATGTCGCTTTTAATTCCTAATATCTATGCACCCTCCACGGTGAATGATGAGATACGCACATCGTAACATGCTCTAAAGGCTTGCCTGACAGTGTCGCTGTCGATTCCTGTCGATGCCGCTATCCGATCAAAGAAGATGACATGCTCAGACAAGTTTAAATTACCATTTTCGTTTTTCAGCGGATTAGTCCAATATTTTTTATTAGAATAAAGGGATACGTGAGAGAATACGGATCTCATTGTGTAAAATAAAACAATTAATTAACAGTTATCAAAGATACATAATTTATTATTTTATGTTTCAGCTTAATTTCGAATATTCTTCAGCATTCTTACAATATGTAAAAAAAATTGTCTTACATTCTCCATCACATATGACAAGAACGATCTTAGATCCTCAACAGACTTATTTAATTTAAATATAGTTTTTTGGGCCAAATATGTAAATTATAAATCTTTATTTTTAATAAACTGTATCAATCGTTTTATTTTACGCATCGAGAATCGTATTTAATTCTTACTAATCCTTCATTTTAATTATTCCTTTTTAAATTTATGAGTCTTATTAATTTTCTGTAATATATATATATATATATATATATATATATAATTAAATTAATAAAATTAAAAATCTATAAATTACAATCATCGATAAGAGTGCTAAAACAGGGAATTTTTCATAACTAAAAAGAATATCTTATTAAATAATGTCTTATACATCCGCTATATTTTATTGATACAGTTGCGAAGTTTATTCAAGCGGCGTAGTATAACAACAGAATTATAAGAAAATGCAATTTGTCGCGCCCAAATAATTACGGGCGTAGTTCGTTAGTTAAAGCGCTCTTAAATCCTTGACTTAAATCTCAAAGAGTCCAATTACGGCGGTGGTTATTATTAACAAACTGAACGCGCGGTCGCGCAGCATTGTTTATGTGATTCGGACCGTACATTTTGTCAAGTCTTTCGCTGCCGTTAGGAATTTCTTACGAAGAAAGGCAGAAGGATAATAGGGGATCGTACATATCGAAGGGAGATTGCCAGGTCGGAGATTCGCGACACTAGTCAACGTAGGAGGGCACCAACGCAGTTCTAACGAGATAAGTTGGTACAGTAAATACGGTATGTATAGCCAGGACTCGCGTTTGAGAGTACCTATGAATGTCGCATCGCAAAAAAAACGGACCGGAACCAGATACGAAGAAAGAAAGAGAGAACGAGAG
>Ga0157364_1003709_pt1 | contig 14914 bp, 6 predicted proteins | sample AttsexASBM2_FD_111476 | JGI IMG/M metagenome (GOLD analysis project Ga0157364, IMG submission 111476) | Fungus gardens microbial communities from leaf cutter ant in Ribeirão Preto, State of São Paulo, Brazil - Atta sexdens ASBM2 | ecosystem: Host-associated > Fungi > Mycelium > Unclassified ... | reverse complement strand
TTCTCCTAAGTCTTGTGATCAGTCTTGTGACTTTGCCATCACCTTGTGATTGATGTGACAGCGTGACTGATGAACCCTAACCCGAGTTGTTCTAAAAATAGAAAATAAAAATAAAAGAAAAAGTAAAGTAAAGTAAAGTGAAAAGAGAAAATAAAAAAATGAAGTCTACTATCAATGATCTTGACACAAGGCCACTATGTGTACTCCATGTGCCCTGATGTCATCTTCCCAATCCTTCTACCACCTTCTAGGCCTATGACATCACATCATGTGATCAGTCATGTGACTTTAATGTCATGTGCCTCTTCATTGTCCAAGAAAGAAAAGAAAAAGAAAAAGAAAACAAAATCCCTGTAAAGTCAGAAAATAAAAGGAAAAGAAAATAGAAATTGTTCATGTCCAAAGCATCCCATAACAATCAGGATGTTATTGATATTTGCTTCAGTATTCTTGAAATACTTTAAAGCTAACTAAGATAAGTCTGAATAAACATTGACAAGAAAAAAAATCAAGCCATTGTTGAAAAAGAAAATAAGAGAAATATCTCTATAATTAAAGATGTCTTTGTATATAGAAAAATGAAGAGAAAAAATCCTATGATGATATATGTAATGACTCTTAGGGAGTCATTATCTTTTAAAGAATAGAACAAATCATTGTCCATAATTGCTCTTGAATAAAAATGACATTAAAATAAAATTGAGTTTCTAAGATTGTATTAACAACCAAATTGTTTTTTCAAATGTTCTGTGAAAAAATCTTAATTTCTTTGATAATCATAAAAGATTATCATTTACAGCTGAACAAATCAATTGTCTTCTACTTCTATGAAGCTTTTGATATGTCTTAGAATGCCATTCTCTGTTAAAATGGTGCCTCCAGAATGGTTATGTATTTGAATTGGCTTGATAGTTTTCTTTGCAATTAGAATACTTAAAGGAGTGAGGGCATAGTTCTTCCTGTTTGGTTTTCAATCTAGGAAGGTTAGTTTTTTCATTTGCTTTGCAACATCACACAAAATGATGGTGATGCTTAGATTTATGCAAACCACTATATTTTACATACTTAGAACCTTGAATCCTACATGCTCTAGTTGAGTGTTCCTACTTCTAACAATTTTTACATTGAAGAACACCCAGATTTATGTTTGCATCTCAAATTGTAGCAATATAACTTCCAATGTTGAAGCACCAATTAATAAGATCTTTGGCCTTGCTATTATTTTGAACATTCTAAATGTTGAGCCATGTGATAGCTATATCTGATTTCAGGGAAATTTTAATAACTCTTGGTCATGATGCTATGACTATATTATTAAAGATGTGGTTTTCTTTGATAATAGTTTTGACTACATAAGCTATAATTGGGATGTTAGTATTTTCAAAGAGATATGGAATACCTATGATTTTTAGGTATAATTTAGATTGAGGCAATCTTGGAGCTTCTACATTGTTTGCTTCAATGCAACTAACATTCTTAACATAGTATTCAATTGTTTAAAGGTCTAAAGGAGCTGCCACTTTGTTAGTAGTAATTACTATACTTGTTTTCTCTGATTGCACAGAGTTTGCAATGATTTCTAACTTGATTTTCTTAAGTGCTCTATTGATATTTGCAACATAGGCACTTGATTCCTTTATAAATTGTGTTTTGTTATTGTTATTTATTGGAACAATAACTTGCTTTCTTAATGGTTCCTTTGTTGTTATGTTTAGCTTAGGTTTGGGTTTGTTCTCACTCCTAATGATTTTTTGTATGTTTTTAATTTTTTTGTTCTATAATTTGGAGAATGTTTCTTTGATTTCCAAAATTTCTCTAGTGATGTTAGGATATAAAGAAGCTTGAGTATATGATTTTTTTGTTCTTTTTTGTCCTTATTCTTCTTAAAATATTTAGAACTTTTGTTAATCTCCTTAGGAGATTTTACCAGAATTGGAGAAGGAAGTTTGAAAATAGAGGCTGGCTTGTCCAAATTCAAATTCTTGTCTTTCTTGTTATTACTATCCTCATTTATCTTAGGAGTGAATTAAGCCTTCACTTTTTGTCTGAAGAAGTGATTATTACTGTCAGTAATGAGTTCATCCCATCATAACTCATAAAGAGACAAAATGAAGCCCCATACAGCCTTGTCTATACCTTTGAAGTTGTTAACTTCATTGGCTTTACCACTTTCTACTTTCTTGTTAAGAATATATTTTGTTATATAATGAAGTGATTTCCTAATATTTTTAGTGTCCAATACAATGTGTTCTATTGAACCATATAGAGAGACAGAATGGAAGTTACTATCCCATATATCTGGCTCTGTAGCCTAATTGATGTTATAAGGTAATTAGGTGTTAATTGCATTTTTAGATGAACTAGAATTAATTTCATTGATTGTCCTACCCTTACCTTTACCACAAGGTTTAGATACTTTTGTTAGAGCAGGTGTCTCATTGTATATATGTTGGCTTTCCCTAGGAGGGCCTTGTTAGTTGCCATACTGACTATATCTCCTATCTTTCTACTTTCTGCAGATAACAGTTGAGAACTGTTGATGGGTTCCCAAATTTCAACATCAGGGAGGTCATTATTAAGTTCCATACATTGGTGGTATAGAATAGATGAAGTACTAGATGAAATTAATGAATCTCTCAAGCCTGCTTTGCTAGAAAGGGTAGATCTCCCTCTGATAATGTCACTATCAACATCCATGTCCATATTGGATGATTTTTGAGTCATTGTTAAGTTTGAAGTAATAGCTAATGAGAAAATAAAATGTTTATTCACAACTTCTCTTATAAATACTACTATACAAGATAGAAATAAGAGAAAAAGAAGCAATAATATATAATTTACCTTGGCTCCATGTGTTAACCTACAAGCTATTTTAATAATAACAATGACTTAGATAAACCCAATTTGCACCCTGTATGTTATAAGACAAGAGTGTGGACAGACTTTGGCTAGGATTAGGGTTAGCTGGACATATATAAGTATTATAATTATTAGTCTACAACGGACAAAGAGATAGGAGATAGGCACGTGACCTGGAAGTCATGTGACAGTGGCTAGAACAGTCTGGAAAGACTTAGGGTCTAGAAGGATCAGGAAGAGTCTAGAAGGAGTTAGGGTTAGGGATGATGTCAAGGGACATGAGTTCCTCATAGTATATACATAATGTGCACATATATAGTGGAGATTAAAGGTATGACGTCAGGGCACATGTAGAAAGCATGGTAGCCTTAAGGAAAACACATGTGGATGAGTAATAGGACATGAGGAAGAGGCATGGACATAAGGGCCAGTTAATATTGTTGTAGCATGGACCACATATAATTTATATAAATAGAGGAGCAATGCAGCGAAAGCTCCTTGTCGAGTTCTCTTGTAATTCCCCCACTCTTTACTTGATAGCCCATTAGAGAGCTTTGCTCATTGTGAGATCATTTGTCCTTGAGTGACGAGTGGTTGCCACAACACTGTAAAGTAGATACATTCCTGTATCCTTACACTTTACTAATTCCACCTCCCTTATACTTTCTCAGCACTTTGCCTAAGTTGCAACCTGAGCTCTAGCTTAAGGTCGTTACATTCTACAGATGTCAAACTATCATCATGACAGAAACTAGATCCAATTATAGCACAAAAATAAGTTGAACAAAAGACCTCAGAGTTATCTTAACTGGAAGATAAGATTATTACCAAATTTAAGAGAGGCAATCAAAAGTGTTAAGAAAACAAGGACACTCAGAAATGTTGACAGTTATGCCTAACTCTCACTAATAACCAACAATTGCCATGGGCAATCTCTGATTTCTTGCTATTGAACATAATATGACATCCTTAGAGAGTTTGTTTGAGGTAAAGTATGATAACAATAACAGTGTTATCATATTAAGAAAGAAGGTCAAGGAAGAGAAGCCAAATACCTGCAAGAATGTTAACACTGATTGCTTGAGAGTGTGGTAATGCAAGGATAGGAACATTGACTTTAACACTGATGACTACAAAATTGTCAAGAGCCAAGTATGGCAGGTCTTATATAAAAAACTTCTATTGAAAAAGAAGTTAAGAAAACTTTTGAAGAAAGAGACACTGATTGTGGTAGTGTTTGGTATGTGTCTTTACTCCTCCTATAATATAATGTTGTAAAAGAATGGTCCACTACTGCCCTTTTGGTTGCCAAGAGACAAGTGTGGTATTCCACCATTAAACATGACTTGACATGTTTGGAAAGGTTATTTGAGGTGGATTATGATGACAATGACAGCATTGTCACATTGAAGGAGAAAGTCAAGGGAAAGAAGCAGATTTCTCTGCCTGCTGACAAGCTCACAGTATGACAATGTAAGGAACCAAAGCTGCTTACAGATTTCAATACCAATAAACTTGAAGCCACTCTTAAGAAAGTTGACTTATCTGATTGTGAAAAGATTGTTGAACTTGCTAAGGCAATGATAGTGATAAGTCTTGAACTTTGTAAATACAAGATATTATTGATACAGCTGCCTAGTAAGCATTTGATTTTTCAAAACTTTAAAGAGACTGTTGTCTACAAAAGATAAAGTAAAAATAGAAATACTAGATGAAAGATTCTGACTTCTTTTTTCAAAAATATGAAAAATAGAAACAATATAGAGAGCTGAAAAAATAGAGGAAAGAGTAGAACTTTGGCCCATACTGATATCTGTTGTCAGAATTGAAAACAATAGACTTGGTTTCTATTTTATTTTCTTTCATTTTTATTTTCTCTTATTTTTTATTGAAGAGTAGAAGACAAAGAAGACAAAGTGTGATATTGTCACAGATCACATGACACAGTCACAAGAGTCACACACTCATGTGATATGAGGGAACAATGAAGAAAGTTTTAGAAAGATGACATCATAACAACATAGAGAACACATGTTGGCCTTAAGGCAAACACATAGTCTTTAGGATAGGCTAGGAAAGTAGTAGCATAGACCATCATAGCTTAGTATATAAGGTAGATGTTTCTGTATAGAGTTCTCTATCAAGTTCTCTTGTGTTACTCAATACAAGAGTGTGTCTTTTACTTAAACACAGAGCTTAAGTCATAACATCTGTCCTGAAAAAAGAAGAAACAAAATTGTTCCAATTCCATTGTTATGAAGATCAAGTAAGGGTATATGGACATTTCATAAACATGGTTCTAATTGCTGAAAGAACATGAAGAATAAAGCATTGTGTTTGGAGAAAGCATTCTCTAATACTCTGAAAAACTAGGTTTGGCTGGTGTACAAAATGTACAATCTGGTTTCACAATAAGAAGTGATTGAAAGGATCAAAGTGATCAAGAAGGAGTTGTTATTGATTTCAAAGGTGAACAGTGTCTTGAAAACATTCACAGCAACAAAGAAGATAGTAGGAAGATGACAAGGAGATAGGAAAGATGATAGGAGATAGAACAAAAAATTAGACAGAATAAGAGAGGGGAAAGGGAAAGAGGTCAAATCAAGGTAAACAAGGTACTCAAGAGACTGCTTTGGTGGTAAATGGATATACATATATAAGAACCATATCAAATGAGGTATATTACTGCTTGGCCCATTGCTTGTCTTATTTATGAAAAATAGAGATTGACTTTACTTATAGATATCATATGTATCTGTTATCAAATAAGATAGCTTCAAATTCATTGTCAAAGTCAACTGTAACTTGAACAAGATGAAGATTCTGGAATATCTACATAGTGGAAAACAATGGGACAATCATATTATTTAGCCTACCAATATGTACTCATTAAACTTGAATTCAGGGATTATATTGTCTTTCTACTAATCTATTCAAGAACTAATGGGCAATTCCAAAAGATAACTAGGGCTGTTCTCTTAGCTTGCTGAAGACTTAGTTTCTGAGCTCTAGTTCCTTCACAGCCACTTGGTTGCTTACTGTGATATCAAACTAGACAATCTTGTATATTCATCCAAATTTGGACTATAAATCATTGATTTTGATGTGGTAGTTAAACTAAATAAGAATACTGACATAGTGAATAATGTTGTGGGCACTGAGGGTTATATGGCTCTGAAGCTTGACAATAACCAAGAATTATCCTATAGTCTATTGAAAACCAATTTATGGTCATGTGAGTGAGTAATTAAGGAATTCATTAGTTGTATGAGGGTAAAGAAGCCATATAAGAAGTTAAAACAACTTGTAAGTGAACTGACAGCTCATAATCTGAGGAAAAGGCTACTATTGCATATCTAGAGGTAGGATGGGAGTATGCATGAAAATGATCCAAGGTCAAAGACAAAAATAGTTGGAGTATCTGCAGACCTATAGTTATATGTAGGATATGATGTAGTAAATTCATTTATTGAGTATGATTATTCTGGTATAGAGACTATCTAAGAAGATGATTATCAGCTGGTGACTATATCAGTGTGATATATACTGTAACTTCAAGATTCTAATCTCCTTTTCATATATAGCCATTTTTAGTTCTATACACATGTCTAATCTCAAGTTGGTATGGTTTCACTTCATAAAAGTCATTGAAGCATGGACAAAAATTATAATCATGTCAGAATAACATTTCTAAGCATTTGGTCACAAACTAAGTTATACTGAAAAGCCCCAAATGAGGGCTATCCACACATATGTGGGATGTACAAAAGCAACAACAAACAACTGAGATATTAGGTCATCAGTAACTATAAAAGCTTCATTTGCTAATATCTTATGAACAGCTAGATAGATTTGCATAATCAAACTTGTGTTAGAAAGTGCTCATCAAACTTTTTCCAATAATATATGGTATATCTTATAACAATAAGTATTTATAGAGATATAATCATATCAATGTAGTGACATAATTAGTTATCTTCTAAAATTAGCCTAACATCTGCTATGACAGATGACAGCCCCCATTAGGTATAAGTTTTAATCATGTGATGGAAACAGCTTGTGTATGTACTATCACTCTTTTATATATACTTCTATGTCTGAGAGTTAGATCTTAGACTTAATAATATCAATTATTCCTGTTGATACTACTCATCACCTATTATTATTATCTTCTTATACTGAACCTCTGAAACACTATTAAGTTCAAGTATCACAACCAGTGAGTAGCTTATTTTGTAATAAGAGAGCTATAGCTCAAGTTCTTTGGATATTCTAATTCACTTTGTACTAGAGCCTCAAGAGCTATAGTCAATCATGCTCCCATAGGCAAATACTAACTTAGATTCTTCTCCAAGGAAGAATTTAAGTATTCATGTAGTTTTTATCTTATTGAAACAAGTCAACATCTTCTTCACAAGTGTAAAAAATACAATAACTACTGAAATCTAAGAAGAGATACAATAGCTTATTTTACTCTTTTTCTAGAGTTCAACAGTAGTGCTTTCTTCTTCAGAGAAAGTATTACTTAGTTGATTTACACTTTACTTTCTTTTAGTTAATTTTATTCCATTTTCTCATTTTTTCTTTTATTTTCCCTTTTCATGTTTCATGTCATATATGTCTTAATATATATAGTTATGAAGTAGTTACTGTAGCCTACTCTTACACCCTGTATAATAAATTGTTGATTTAAAAAAAATTATCTTAGAGTTGACTAGTTTATACATTCCACATTTATATGCTATTGTCCTTACTAGACTAATATACAAAGAGTTTCCTATCAAATGTATTATAGTGTACTTGGACACTAACAATTTATTTTTATTTTTATCTATTTTTATTTATTTTTCTTGATCTAATTTTATTTTTCTTTGATTTTTTTTTCTTTTCTTTTTGGACAATGAAGAGGCATATGACCATAGTTACATAATGTGATATTATAGGTTTAGAATATAGTAGAAAGAGCTAGAACAATGATGTCAGAAACATATTCATCTTATGGTAACAATATAATGGACTTATAAACAATATATATACTTTAGTATAGAATTATTTATTGTTAGCACAGACCATGACTCTCTTATATAAATAGTGTAAAAATGTATTGGAGACTCCTTGTCAAGTTCTCTTATGATTTCTACAAGATAATTTATTCTTAAGTAGTTTATTAGTTGTCTTAACTAGTGATAAGATGAGTATACAAGTAAATACTCCTCAGATTAGTAATGTTAAAGAAATATCCAAAAATAGTAAAAAAGATATATCTATGCTGTTCTTGGAAATTATCACAAAATGAACTACTCACTTATTTGTAATATCTGAACATTAAGTATACTCTCAGAGACTTAAGAGTGATTCATAATAGTCTATTCTCATAGTTCTAGTCTTGTAAGAACTTTCCAAATTCTTAAAGACTCTTTGTCTAGAAAATCAGACTATGAGATAGGAATAAACCTCAATAATATAAACTAGGTACTATTAAAACCTGAGTTTTTTGCAATCAATGTATTAGAGGCTTCTTATGAGTCACTTGTCAAATTCTCAAAGTTCTAACTGAAGAAGAGATTTATAGTCTTTTGTGACTTTGTCTGATAAGAGTGCTGCCTTGACTTTTAGGATTATATTATTATTTATAAGTGACTCATAAGAAGCCCCTAATCTATTGATTGCAAAAAACTCAGGTTTTAATAGTACCTAGTTTATGTTATTGAGGTTTATCCCTATTTCATAGTCTGATCTTCTAGACAAAGAGTCTTCAAGAATTTGGAAAGTTCTTACAAGACTAGAATTATGAGAATGAACTATTATGATACAGAAGAAAAGTATATATTCTTAAGAGTATGAATAACAATCTAAAATAAAGAATTGTTCAGATGCATCATGACTTACCATCTGTAAAACATCCAGGAAGATAGAAGACTTATAAATTAGTCTCTAAGAATTACTGGTAGCCTAGAATGATAATATTTGTCAAGAAATATATTATAGATTGTGATATGTATTAGCAGATAAAAAAACACCTACAGCAACCTTTTAAACCACTTATACCTAACAAGGTGTCTAATAAACCTTGGGAAATTGCTTTCACAGATCTAATCACACAACTACCTGAGTCAAATGGTTATAATACTATCTGTGTTATTGTTGACAGGCTCACCAAAAGAGCACACTTTATTTCTATCAACAATCAGTTTTCATCTAAAGATATAGCCTAATTTGGAGTATGATAGTTTGATTGGTTTTAAGTCCTCATTGAGAAAGTGTTGACTCTTACTATCTGAAGCTTGAAAATTTATTTTCCAACTATTGAGAATTTCATCACATTTGTTTTTTCTGCTGAAATCTCATAAAGACTTGCATGGGAAATTAGGAGCAAGATCAAATTTCTTTGTCTCTTTGTCAACTATATCATGAAGAGTCTATTTATAACAACTTAAACAGTTCCAGAATTTGATGGAATTATTGTGATCTTGAATAAAAAATTCTCTGAGTTCACTAGAAATTGATAATACTTGAATTTGATAGAAATGTGATGATAAATCAAAGATTCTCTTAGCAGCATGGATAGAATCTATGATAATAATAATTTGATTGATGTTGGTCAGATGAGTAGCTTGGTTAATATTATATCTGATAGCAAAGAGCTCAGCTTCAGTAGACATGATATTAATGGTATGATGGATTGTCTTAATGACTGGACTATCATGGATGTGAACATGTGATATCAAAGTAGTGACCTGATTCTTGATACTCATATCTGATACAATGACTACAGATTTTGAATCTGCTGATACTTGGAGGGTGGTTTCATTAAGTTTGCATATATATGCTTTAATACTATCTTTGTTTTTTCTGTTTGTAGAATGAAAAGAGAAGCAACTAGAAAAAACATCTATTAGCCTATCTCTAGGAGAGAATTCACTACTAAATGAATCAAAAGATGGAAAGACTTTGTTAATCCTGTTATTCATGTCCACAATAAGACTATTGATATTTAGTTATTGCCTTGGAGTAAGCTTTTCCAGTGATAGTCAATAAACTTTGTTATTGTTTGTATATCTCAATTCTAGGAGCAACTTTATGATATAATTTGATAGTAGAGTATATGCTCTAAGCTGGAATCTATTACTGAGTTTTTGTAAGTAAAGATGAATTGGAATGAGGCCAGCAATGGTCTTGATACTAAATAAAGGAGATGTATGAAAAAGCTCCTAATATCCATATAGCTGCTCTTCTTTGTATTTTCATAAGCTCTTTGAGGGAATATAATAATAGTGCCTTGTTGTAGTACTATAATTGAAAGCCATATAGAGTGATAGGTAAAATACAACTCTTATAGAGAAATCTTTATTAGTGTAGAAGTTGATATGTTGTTGAAAATAAACCCAAGATATCTCCATGTATTCTTGGGTTGAAGAATAGAACCTCCTAATAACATAAGGTCCAAAGCAGAAGGATTGAAGACTTCATACAATCTAGAGAAACAAAACACCTCTATTTTTCTATGTTCCACAATCAGTCTGAACTGCTTAAAGAGAGAAGAAATAATATAATAACTACAGAAAAGATGAGAATTTGAAACTATCAAAGATTTGTTCTGAGCAACAAAAAGTCTATTATCAACAAAAGAAAGAAAGAATAGAGATAGGGATTTTTAGATGTTTCAGCTGTTTTTCAAAAATATAAAGAATTAGAGAGATATATAAAGCAGAAAGAATAGGAGAAAGAGCCAATCTCTGACTGACTCCACCATTATTATTGAATGAAGAAGAAGAAAAATTGTTCCATAGATATGTTGTCTTTTTACCTACTAAATAATTGCAAAAAAAAATGATTTTTTAGAATCAAATCTGGCTTTGTTCAAAATTAAAGGAAGAATTTGGTGATTCAGTGATAGGAAGAATTGAGTGATGTTGAAGACCAAAGTACTGGTCAAAATGTTTTTGACCTAACCCATATAAATGAAATAAGTTAGTGTGACTCTTGTATCTATGGTAGAGTATTGTTTTAAATCACCTAGTTGACATAAGTGGATGAAGTTCTTGGAAATTGACTGGAATTGTAATCTTTTGCTGATAACCTTCTCAATTAGTTTGCTGATTGTGTTAAGTAAGATGATAGGTCTGAAAGCCTTAGAAGAATCATATGACTCCTTGTTAGGCTTGGGGATAATGATGGATGTTGAAACTTTGAAATTCAATGGCTAGTGACCTAATTCAATGTATATATCAGCAATATTGATAAACTTTCTAAAACATACAATATCTTTGACAATTCTCTTAAGATGTTTTTATAACAACTTATCTAGTTTAGGGATCAACAAATTATTGCATTTTGCAATAAAACTGATGAACTCCTCTTCTAAGAATGGCTTCTATCTTATAGTTGGTTTACTTGAAATTTTTTCTAGTAAATTTGTATCAATTTGACAATTTTGTACTATATTGAATAACAAATGAAGAACTTGTTATAGATCATTGAGTTCAATGCATAATCAACCATTGTATTAAATAGCTTTGATAGCCAGAAGCTTGTATTTTTTGATCCAGTTTATGAGTTCCTATGGTCTGCAATTTTTGTTAGCAATTTCTTGAATTTTCTAGTTGAAAAAATTATGTTTAATCTTTTTGACAGTGTTTTTGAAAAGTTTTCAATCTTCAATCCACTTTAAAATCCTATAATTCTCCAGATTTCTATAACAATTCTCATCTCACAATACCTTGGAGTACTTAGTGATGTTAATAATCTTTGAATGTTTGTGCCATATTCTGTCCATATTGCTGGCAAATGTCTATATGATTTGCTCAAGAACTTCTTTGTTTGGAATATTCTCTGTATTAAGCATTTTGATGGCTCCAATTAGTTCAGAAATGAAGTTTTCTTCCTTTTTGCTATTCTTGACTATTGTATGCTTTCTAGTTTGAATATACTCTTCAATTATTCTGATGAATCAGGTTTAAGGAACATTAGATCTATGACTAAGTTTGAGTCTTATTGATTGTCCAAATACCTAGTGGAAACTTGGTTAGTAGATTTAGATAGTCCTAGATTCATAACATTTACAATGTCTATAAGAAGATCACTATGTATAAAATAATATGGAAAATTGAAGTTCCAAATATTACCTCTAATATTGAAATCCCCTGTTATAATTAAAATGTTACTAATATCAGCTTTAGTATCCTTGAGATACTTTAAAGCAGTTTGTGATGAGTCTGAATATATGTTAATAAGGAGTTAAACAGAACCATAATTGAAAAAGAAGATATAAGAAATATCCTTGTGATTGAAAATGTCTTTCCATAAGGAAAATCTAAAAGAAGAAAGTCTGACATTAATATATATTATGACTCTCAGAGAGTCATTGTCACTTGAGGGATTTCTGGATAAAGTAGTCCAGTTAGGGTGACTCAGAACTCCTACCAATTCATCTCCCTTCTTGCACTTAAAACTTAGTATGGAGTATATAACAGACTATGATGGCTCTTGAATAAAAATGATTCTTGTGTTTCTAAGATAGTATTGATAACAAAATTGTTTTTTCAAACATTTTGAGAGAAGATCTTGATTTCTTTTATAATTATACTCAAGTACTGTTCATGACTGAATGAATTGACTATCTTTTACTTTCATAAAGTTCTAAATACTTTTTTGAATGCTATTCTCTGTTAAAGTGGTACTTCCAGAAAGAATATTGGTTTGAGTTGGCTTAATGGTCGCCTTTGCAATTTGAATACTTGAATGTGTGAGGATATAGTTTGCCCTACTTAGTTTTAAGTCTCAGAGGGTTAGTTTTAAAATTAGCTTTGCAATACCACACAAAATGACAGTGATATTCAGTCTTATAAGAATCATTATATTTCATGCACTTTGATCTTTGTATTCTGGATATAAAAATAGTATGCCCCTACTTCCAACAATTCTTATACTAAGAGACTTCTAGATTCATGTTCATCCCTCAAATAGTTATAATATAGCTTTCTAAGTTGAAGCATCTATTAGTAAGACCTTTAGCCTTACTCTCACTCTGAATGTCCCAAATGTTCAGCCAGATAATGTCTATGTCTGATTTTAGAGACACTTTGATAACTCTTGGCCTAGAAATAACAGCAATATTATTGAATACATGATTGTTCTTGATAATTGACTCAACTATGTCTGCTGTTAAGGAAGTGTTAGTATTTTTGAGTAAATAAGAGATACCTATGATTTTTAGGTATGATTTTGATTGAGATAGATGTGGGACTTCAATATTATCTGCCTCAATATAGTTCATGTTTTTGTGAAGATTAAGAGGAGCTGCAACCTTGCTAGTAGCTATAATGATTCCTGTCTGATCAGTTTGAACAAAGTCTGCCATAACTTTAGATTTGATGTTTTTGAGTACTCTATTGATGTTAATAATGTGAGTACTGGAGTCTTCCATGAACTTCACCTTATTATCATTGCTCATTAGAACAATGACTTGCTTTCTCAATGGCTCTTTTGTTGTTATATGAATTCTTAGTTTAGATTTACCTTCACCATTGATAATTTTTTGAATGTCTTCAAATTTTTTGCCTGTAAATTAGAAAATGTTTCTTTAATTTTCAAAACTTCCCTAGTATTTTTTAAAGGAGTCAATGCTTGAGCATATGATTTTATTTGGTCTTTTTTCTCATTTGTTTGATTATTTCTTTTGAAATATTTCAAGATTTCATTAACCTCTTTGGACAATTTGGCCAGAATAGGAGAGGATAGTCTGTTGAAAGTGGTGGGCTTGTCTGTATTTTTACCACTCTTACTCTTGTTAGTCTTTACTTTGTTGATTTTTGGAGTGAACTTTGATGAAATCTTGTGTTGTGGCAACCACTAGTCACAAAGATCAATAGTAACACAAACAATAAATCTCTTAGTAGAATATCTATGTAGAAATCACAAGAGAACTCAACAAGAAGTTTCTGCTATATTTCTATACTATTTATACAAAGTCCTCATAGTCCATGCTAACAATACATAACCCTACCCTAATGTCCATGTATAGTTCATATGTCAACCTCATGTCTTTCATAAGAACACTATACCACATACATATATCTTGACATCATCCTTCTAGTTTCTTCTCTCAAAGTTTAGGCCTATGACCTCACATCATGTGATATGTCATGTGACTGCAGTCACATGCCTCTTCATTGTCTAAATAAAAAAGACAAGAAAAATCAAAAGAAAAGAAATATTAAATCAAGAAAAATAAATATAAGAAAGAAAAATGTTAGTGTCCAAGCACACTATAACACCTTGCTTCTAAAGGAAGTATTATTATTATCAGTAATGAGTGAATCTCATCTTGACTTATAAATAGCTGAAATAAAATTCAAGCTATCTTACCTATACCTTTAAGGTCAGTAACCTTATTAGATTTGCTGTTTTCAATTTTCTTGTTGTGAATATATTTTGTCATATAATAAAGAGATTTCTTTATATTGTTAGCATTGAAAGGGAGATGCTCCAGCAAACCATGAAGAGAAATGGGATGGAAATCTCTATCTTATACATCTTATTCTGTTGTTTGATATGGCAGTTAAATATTAAAAGTATCCTGTGACAAACTTGTGTTAGAGTTATTATTGGACACACACTCATCTCATGATTTAGATATGGTCTTAAGAGCCAGTATCTTATTTTATACATATTGTCTCTTTTTTAAAGAGGGGTTGTCAGTCACCTTACTGACTAAATCACCTATCTCTGAATTCCCTTTGTAAGACAGCTGAGAGCTGTCAATTAGATCCTGAATTTCAATATCTGTAAGGTTGTTATTCATTTTCATATATTGATGGTATGGAATAGATGAAGTGTTATAGCGTAAGGAGTGGACAGACTTTAGGGTTAGGGTTAGTGGACAGGAATAGGACAGTAGTATATTATTAGTCTACAACGGATATAGAGTTAGGAGATAGGCACGTGACCTGGAAGTCATGTGATAGGCTAGAGTAGTCTAGAGCGGTCTGGAAGGACTTAGGGTCTAGAAGGATCGGGAAGAGTCTAGATGAAGTTAGGGTTAGGAGATGACGTC
>Ga0157364_1003708_pt1 | contig 14920 bp, 7 predicted proteins | sample AttsexASBM2_FD_111476 | JGI IMG/M metagenome (GOLD analysis project Ga0157364, IMG submission 111476) | Fungus gardens microbial communities from leaf cutter ant in Ribeirão Preto, State of São Paulo, Brazil - Atta sexdens ASBM2 | ecosystem: Host-associated > Fungi > Mycelium > Unclassified ... | reverse complement strand
GAAACTTTTTCATTTTAGCCGAAAAACAGCCTCTAATTTAACAGCTTTAATTTAATATTCTTCTTTGTCTTTAAAGAAGTCCGTTTTGGAGCGATTATGTAGGAAGTCGCGGATGATTATCGTGCACAAATTTTGTAAAAGCATTCTTCAAAGTGAGGTAGAAACATTTCATCAGTAATCTATTCCAATGTACAAAGCGACATAGAAACCTTTGGCGAAATATCGAATACCATCAGTATGCCTTTCAGATAGCGGGACACTAGCACGTACGCCAAATAACCAGGGCAATTCCAGAAATGAAATTCCACCTACGTAGCACTAAATCGTAATTAATATCGTGTTTCCACCAAACTAGCTCGTTAATCAGATTTTATTCCGTGCAAGAACGCATTATTATGACGATCGCATAACCGGGAACGTGGCTCATTACGCAAACGGTGGTCGCGCGGTACACATGTGTACGTGTTCGTGAAAACCGCGTGTGTGAAAGCACTGTTGATAGCGCGAGTGCAGCTGAGGTAGCCACCAAAGGGATAATCCCCTTTCGTAAGAGCCAGACAAGAAAGAATTTATTAATGGAACGTGAGTACTCATTACCCAACGCTTATCAGCGACAGAGATTTGTCGAGCAGTGTAATAAGACGAAGTCTACTAAAAATCATCTAACCAATTCGAAATACGAAGAGAGATAATATTTCGTAATCGAAAATTAAAATTCTAAAAGAAACGAACGATCTAAAATGCGAAAGTTGTATCATTTATTTAGCACGTGATTTCCAGAATTTTTATGTAAAATTATTTAAACCTTAAAAAAAATATTATTTTTGAAGAATATTTAATTCCATTGGCTGCATTTTTTCACGAAGCGATTTACTTGACAATTATTACTTGGGAATATGAAGATGGTGAACATAGCATTAATAGATCGAGGCATATTAACGATCGTTCTTCAACTTCTCGCGTAAATAGCTGTCTTTTGAGATTTACCAGGATCACGAAGGACGAGACTCTTGATTCGCCTCAGAATCGAAGAGCGAGAAAATGCGGATGATTTGCTCTCCGTGCCAATCGCCGGGCGGCAGGAGCTTCACGAAGAAGGGCGGTGCCATTTGAATAATTTCACAGGAAATTACCACTTGACACTGGTTGCTCCTAGATCCTGGAGGGATAAGGATTTTCCGACTCTATTTGTCGAGTGCGCGACTCCATTATGTAACAGGGAATATTAAAATTCAAAGGGAGACTCGTCCCGATAAAAATGCGATATCGTAACGAAGGGGAAACGCGATACGGCCGTCCGGCATGGAAAAAAAAAAAGAAGGAGAGAACTCGGAAAAGAATGCGATATGATGTAACGAGAGCGCATAGCTGTGAAAAGAAGTTCGGATAACGAGTGAGGTAATTACAGCCGCGCTCACAAAATCGCATACGGCAAAATACCCGCGCTTTGTAATCCAATCGGCGTATTCCGTGAATTTGAAAGTGTTCAAGAACATGGCATCGCCGCTTCGTTATGCGATTCGATGTTTTCGTGTATCATGTAAATGCACGCTCTGCGCTGGGACAAAGAGACAGATTCTCTTTTTCCTCCCCTCTTCTCGCTCTCCCTTCTGCCCCAATCCCCGCCGTTCGGTGGTCGGACATTGATTCGCGCGTAATATAATCCGAAAGCACCAGAAACAAATGAGCGTATCGAGCGATTGAAACGAAAGAAGACTAAACAAGAGTAAAGATAGAAAATATACGTTAAAAAGAAAAAAAAAAGAAAAGAAGATGATGGGAAGCATGGGACGGCAGAGGAAGGAAGGGTATGACAATGGGTAGTCGGGGGACTGGTGAGCTCTCAAGGGTTGGCGTTTATTAAATCAACAAAAGCCCCTCGGGGGATGGTTTTCAGATGCGAGTACTACATCTGCTACAGAAAGCTTTCCGTCGTACTTGTCCTATCTCCCACCCTTTCACCTCAAACCACTATCTCACGTTATCTCTTTCTCTCCTTCATTCCCTTTCACCTCGCTCGCCTCTTCTGGTCTTCTGTCAGTCGCTCGCTTCTCTAACCAGGCTCCTCCTTCGTTACACTTTGCGGTTTGTTCTGGCTGGCGATTACGACACTGATAAGGGGTAGGTTCGCCTCCGGGAGAAAAACCCTTCGAGTAGTCAAAACCAGAAGTACCGCGGCGCTCCTAATGAATTACTTCGGATTTAAGACGCCTTCCTGTCTTTCACCACGCTTCGCCCTCGGCTTTTGTCAAACTTCCGTCATTAATACCGAATCCGTTTTATATATTATGACTAGATCGATTTTATTGACAATTATATATCGCAGTATATATATATATTTATAAAATATATTAATAAATTAGTAATGATTTAGTTGATATTATTTGCATATTTACATATATGTTATGTTATTATAAAATATGTATTTTAATTAATGTTTTTTTTTCTCAGACACATTATTAAAATAATGCAATAAAATAAGTTTCACAGAAACTTATTTTACAACGCATAAAAAAATCTATACAAATACTTCTGATTTAATAATATTATAATGTCGCGCCATGAAACTGTTTTATACGTAAGAAGAAATAATGCATGAAAAATTGATAGTTAAAAAAATCGTGTTAGCAGCGAGGAACGCCATTCAAAATATCAGTTGTCTGATAAGAGTTGATTTCTCACGAGCGTTCGTTCATGTGTAATTACTCTTTCAATCCAATATTCCACCGAATGCATTAATGACACATGAAAATTTATTAAACGGATCAATTATGCGTATTCGAGCGACTCGCGTGTGTCTCCGAGTACATTACCCCGTTCTATTTTCGTTGTCGAGATGCGCCGGTATAAATATTTTTCGCGACGGCATGGCACTGCAAGAACGGTTACCTCGCCGACGTTTGTCGCGACAATAAAACAACGCAGACATCGAATATACCGGACAAACCGTTATTAATGTGCTGGCCATTTCCTATCGCCACAAATTATTATCCGCATTATCGCTATATCAGATCAGCGAACGGCGAATGTGTTTACATCGCGCGTCACATCGAGACAAATCGATAGCCGCGTGTATTATTCTTGAGTTTGCAGCAAATAAATTTAGAAGATTCTTGGAAATCGATGAAATTCTTAGAAACGAATCTTCGATGTTCCGTCGACACTGTGAATCAATGTATATCATCTGCGAAACTCGTAATCGCGGAAATTAGGACAGTCTCAACCTCTACTAAGGAGCCGCATAACAGTATCGCGATACGTCATCGTCTCGAATTCGCGTTATCGCGGATTGAGCGAGTCTCGCTTAATTAGCATTAAGACTTGAACAGGCATTAAATTGTAAATCCATTCGTTCTTCGCTTAAACGACCGAGCAACGAGATGCTCCACAAAGATGAATCTCGGATGTGCTTTTTAGATTTGCCTGAGAATTTGCGCGTCTTAGTAAGTTAGCCAATTAAGATGGGAAATGAACCAGTCAGAGAAATGATTTTATTGCATGAATAGAAAAGCGATGAATATTATTATTTTATAATTTAGTAAAATCATTAGAGCGCTTCCTTCAAGCGATATTAAATAAGTCTGTCTCTAATGTTATAAAATACATCTTTTTAAATGTGTAACTTTGATATATTATTCACCTTCGTCGCTTGCAAAAGTGCAAAGAATTATTAGCGTATAAGTCAAAGGATAGAATAACGTTTTAAATTGTGTACAATATGTTTAAGTAAAAAAATTAGTATATTATAATTATATTAGTATATTATAATTATAAAATATGATACGTATATGCTCAGAAAAATATCATTCTATTGCTATAAAAAACCGAATTACTCAATTTATTTTCTTCCTTTATAAATAATGGTTATCTTTAACAAAGAATTTTTGTTATTAATAATCTTAAAATATACTTAAAAATTTTAGAAAAATTTATTGCTTAAAACAAGAATTTATATTTTTCTTTTGAAGAGTATAAAATTGATCGAAGCAATTTTATATAATAAGCAAATCGAATTTGTTTGAGTTTCATATATTTGATTGAAGTATTAAATTTACTAGAATTCAAAATTTTGAATAAATTTGATGCTTTTGATGAACTTATGATTGTGAATATATGAATTTTTGAAATACTTGAAATTGTTATAGTAAATATTTTTTTGTAGGTGCATTGACTTTGTGAGATGATATACAATATATTTGCAAAATAACGTAAAAAAACGTTCACAACAAATATCGTTTGAGATATCTAATGAGAAATCGGAAGTTTGCATTTGAGGAGCAAATGCTTTGAGAGTGTCTTTCATGAAAGAAGATTAAACATTAGAGATCAGACAAATAGGAAGTGGTCTACGGTTGGACAAACTAAAAATTGCTTCGGTAGGTACTTATTTCAGCACGCTAACCGAAACGTATGGAGTGCTTCCGGTTTCCTTTCGAAGCATCGGATAACGAAGAAAAGGCCGCGAGGAGGGTTGAAATATATCAAGTTTAGCGAGGCCGGATGATTGTATAATGTCGACGGTCGGCTTGTAAGGTCGATGAATTTAACACAGGAAACTAACTGTGTATTATATAATCTTTTCGCACGGCGAGGGAGTCACTGATCCGTCGTAGTCACTGTGCGTTTGCATCCCTTTCCTCGACATTTCAATCTTAACAAATCCACCAACACAATGGCACTCTCCTCTCCCCGTCCATTCCGTTTCTTCTGCTTTTCACCGTCAATATGGGTGCAGCCGTTGTGTATATACTATATGGGAAAAGAGAAACGGGAGCAAAACGAGAGAAGCTCGTGCTCGGCTTCTCTCTCCGGTCCGGGCTAAAAATACTCCTCTTCGCACACTACCCCTCCCATCTTCTCGCCCTCTTCTCTTCCCGATCTTTCTCCCTTCCTCTTTCGCTTCGTTCCTCCTCGCTTTTTCTGGATCTCCGTTCCACGCGCTTACCTCGCTCACAGTCCTACCGACTCTGTCCCTCAGTCCCTCTGTCCCTTGCCTGCACCAAACCGTTGCTTTCTCGCTATAAATAAAAAAAGAAAAGAAAAAAGAAAAAATAACGAGAGCAGCACGCTGGTATCTTGGGCGAAGAATAATTAGAAACGGTCCTCTCTCGTCCCCAGAAGAGGAAACTGACATCGCGCAAACATTTTCCACCTTGCGCTGTTACCTATTACTGGGTTTTGATAACATGTTGTCTTTCTTCCAATTTCCCTTCTCACAAATCACATTTCAATTATTCGACGATTACGTGTATACGTCGTGTCTGCGCACAATTTTACATAATTAGTATTCAGACGCCACTAGAATTATTCACTCAGATTCAGTACGTTCTTTCCTTGGCTCTCCGCCACGTCGCCAAGTCGAGCATTCCGGGAAAGCGGGAATCTAATAAAGAAGGGAAAATATGCTTTAGAGGCGGACAAGAATATATATTTCGAAAGTTCGGCGAGATTAGCGTATTTGCATGAGCGCGCGCACGTACAAGTTGTGTACACGCATCGTTCGCGGTGACTCTATAGGCGATCTTACTTCGAGCGGTACGGTACGTGGCCCCGTTCCACGTCTGGCAAAGTCTGCCTCACCTCCGGCGAAGTTCCAAGACGTTCTGTTGGCGGTGTCTAAACGCGAGAACTTGCCGAGAAATCTACGGTATATTGTGTACGTTGCGCATAAAGTTATATTGGACACTCTGCTACGCTCGTAGTCGCAGTCGCTCATGATTCAGATCTCTGCGGCACTTGCATGGATTGCATAAAAGCTTCAGAATCACTCTTTTCATAGCCGACAGAATGGTACCAATCAGCATTCATTATAATCGCTATTGCCCGTTTCTATCATTGTAAATTAACTTTAATTTCGGTTCCACAATTTATACCCTTCATCATTTTCTAATTTTTAAAACTGATGAATTGAATCGAGATTAAAATTAAACTACATTGATAGAAATGGGAATAAATAAATCTGTTTATATTTATATAAGCTTTTATTTCTTTATTTATTAATTTATCTGTGTATATTTTTTAGCGGCACAATGTTTTATAAATCTGATCTTCAATTATTATTGATAATCGATCTCCGATATTTAATCCAACACCCAGAGAAAAGTTTCTTTGATTTGAATATATAATTTCTTCAAATCAAATACATTTTTTTCTTTAACCGTATAGCAAAGAAACATTTCTTTAAATCGAAGGAACTTTTTATAAATGAAGATTTAAGAATTATATTTAATAAGAGAGAGAGAAGTTTATATTTTTTAGACCTTATACAATTTTATGATGATAACGTATCATTAATATGTTGTCGCTTCTTCTCAAATATCAAGACGTAAAGTATATCTGATTTTCGGATGCTTGTATAGTGATTATTTATCGAAGTTAGTGGTCGTTAGTAGATCTATCCTAGCGTATTCAGATACACTTACATCGCAAGTTGGCGCTCACCGGAGATATTTTTGGGTCGCCCTATGTGCGTTGGATGATTCACGCTACGGGAGAGAAGACGCTGAAACGTCCAAAGAAATTCTGTCGGGGGATTTAAAGATGGATGGAGTATCGCATGAATACCCCTCAAAGCTCATCCACGAAATAGTACACAAAGTATCTTAAACGATACGTTTATCCCACGGCTCCGTTATCGGTCGTATGAACTGTTGGTGACGAGGGATATCATTCTTTCCTGTCGCTGTTATGAAGTCTATTAGCATACGCGAAATAGGCAAACTTTCGCATACCCCAAAGTGGCTTTTGGCTTGCTGATGGCTTCGAGACAATTCCTCTCTCACGAATAACCTGAACTTTCGACGTGTATCATCGTCGCCGAATAAAAGCGACGATGTGAGGAAACATATTATGGAAAACATATGGCCGTAATAATCCCACCGTTCGTATGAAATAAAAATCTGAATATCGATCGAGGCTCTTTTTGACGGGAGAATAATTCATCATCACGGGAATATTGCATCAGTATACATAGTGTCAATGAGACACTTTGCGTACTTTTTTTTATTATAATGAAAGAGCTACTGTTATCTACGCGCGTTATTACAGATAATTAAATGATACATCTATGTCAAATATAATTTCTGATTTTTCTTTTTTTTTTTAATATTTTAGCAAAGTGGACATAATTTTGACATTGTTGAATATATTTTTAAACTTGAAAATAAATCCGTTATATAATCGAAATAATCGAAAAGTGTCGCGAAATTGTTTTATGTTATTGTGATATATTATTCAGAAAATATTTCGCGTTTCCGCAAGCGACGCAGACATTTATAAGATTTTCCTTGTTAACTGATGTAATTTGCTTTACGACTGAAAAAAGATATTTGCTCGCCATTAGCGTAGCGTCTGCCGTGCATTAGCGACGCTATTATTATCGTGTTTGCCTTGCAGATACGCGCGCGGTAACAGCGCGTCTCTTTGTTCCTGGTGAATATGTTGCACAGACAAGTTGCGAACTCGTAACTGCAGAGCAAAATGCGTATTTATTCCCGGTTTACTTATAACTATGAGTTTATATTCTCCGATGTGTGCGACTTTGTTAAACGTATCATTTTTTTTATCGCAAGTACATGCAAATTGAAACACTATCCTTTTGTAATAAAATTATTCACTTCGACTAAATGCTCAATATGAATTAAATGCCATTATTTTATTTTTGTCTTATGAAATTCAATAAACAATAAAAATTTATAAGTATAATATCGTCTGAGGAATCTGTCTATTTCTGTGTAAGCAAGATTTATCTTTATATTTACGCGCTGTAAAGAGTGTAAGGGATATAAAAAAAATATACGGCATATCGTGTACCTGGAGTCGATAACGCTTTAAAAAAACATGATCGCGCGTCGTTGCGTGCGCCTCCACTTAAATCCGGAGTTCAGGAACTAGAGATAAGGGGAAAAAGGTGGAAGGAAAATACCGAGGTTGAAAAGAAGAGCAGCGACGGAAGAAGAGGAAAAAAATCGAATTAAATCGACCGGAGCCATGAAGGAAAAAGCCACGGACGATGTGCGGCAACAGTTTTACGATTCAGGCGCGCGACTGAAGGAATGGCAGAAACGACGGGGGTGTATATACGGCAAGAGGACGAAGCGATGCGAATTCCATTCCATTAGTCGGCCGTTAACGATCGAACGTGTTCACTCGTCCGTGTGCACGCAGGATATATCCACGGAGAGTTCTTTCGTGGAGGTCCTGTGGAATGCAGAGAGAAACCTGCTACCATTCTCTGTTCCCTCTGACCCGAACTACCCCTCGGGCCTCGTTTTTCCCCTACCCGCGATTTCTCCCTGAAACGGCGTAAAGGATTTTCGATTACGTTTTGTCGCCGCTTTTGTTCCGCTCTGTTCCGTTTCGAGCCCACTTGACGTGCTCTTTCGTATCACGTAAAAAAAAGTCCTCGTGTCCCTTCTCCGATTCTTTATTTAACCGACATTCAATCCTCTTTCCCGGGGTCAACTTATATATATATATATATATATATATATATATATATATATATATATATATATTTTTTTTTATTTTTCGTGTCGCGCCCTTCTTATTTGCAAATTTATATTCTTGTGAAATTAACTTCGGATTAAGTTGCAATGTATAATTATTAAACTTATCGCCAAGTAAATATTGATTTCGCAGTCGCAATTAAAATAGATAAATATAAATACCTTTAGATATATTCGTTATTTAGTAAACAAAGAATCAGGCGATCAGATATATAAAACTTCGAAGAAAAGTTTTCGAAAGAAGAGTAATCTATTGCATATTCGATTATACAAGAGAATTAATTATAAAAATATAATTATTTGTGATTAATTGTTACTCGATGAAATGTTTCCTTTCTAATAAAAATTCTTTGGAGTGAAATCTCATTCTGGAGTGAAAATTGAGCCAGTCTTGAAAAAGAGTCAATTTTCAATCTTTAAGAGTAAGATTTCACTTTCCAGAATGAGATTCATTCTAAAGGTTTTATTAGGGAGGGTCTTTTTTTTTATTTAATTCGCTCATATAAAAAGTACAATTATTAACTTCGTTCGAACAAGATATTTCAGAAAGTAATTTGGAGTCGCAGAACATTATTGTCAGCGTACGAAAACGATTTGGTACAATAGAAGAACAAAACGTGGCCAAAGTAGGGAACCGCAACTCTTCGGATTCTCCTCATATCGTGCCCGCCGAGCGCGGTTTCTCGACTCCGCTGGAGCTTGGAAATTGAATTTCGGTGGCGCGCGCGCGGCTTTCTAATTCGAATTTGAGGTTTCTCGCGGAACGCTCGTACATTCGACGAAACGGCCGGATCAGGTCTAACGGCGGGATTTATTCGACTTCACGACGGAAGAAAGGAATGGTTGGTGCCAGCCGAGGTGGGAAGTGGGTCGGATACGAGGCGAGGCGAGGCGAGAACGAAGAGAGGGTCGCGACCACAGACACCAACCGAAAGCGCGAAACTATAGAGACTAACTGGTAGCGAGAGGGGATGCGAGGGATTTATGGACCAACGAAGACTTACGACACCTGTTCGTATATCTACAGGGTGACGTCCAACTAAAAGCGACCAAGATTAGATATCCTGATTGGTTTGCGATTGACGTAACAGTGAACAAAACCTATCGTTTAATACTCGATTATGTTATAGATTTAATGTGAAGTCTCAGATAACGGATATTTTGAATTAGTCGAAGGAATTATTGAAATAAAAGTCGCGGTAGCTCTCGGGACACCTCGTGTATATACATGGTATCCTCTGCAGCCATTTCGCGGGCATCCATGCACAAGCGACGACATTTCAAATACGCGTCAGGCGCGACATCACAGACGACTGCAAACGCCAGCGGCGTTATGCGATAATTCCCAACTTCTCCAATTATCGTTTCATCCCCCTCTCCCCCCGTCGTCTTCGCGCCATCGGAGAAAGGAGGTCGAAAGAGAATAAACCTGGGAAATAAGATTCAGGCTGACGTAGCCCGAACCGCGCGACCGGCCCGCAAACCGTCGCGTCGGGAGAAATAAGTATTCGCCGTGATCGGAATCGTGCAAGATCTAGAGGGATTTGATCGAATTAAAGTTTCGGCAGTGACGCACGAAAGACCGTCGTCGTTCACTGAGGGAATCGATGGAACGCGAATAGCAGCTCCTCAGCAGGAAGAAAGAGGAAGCGTCGAGAGATCTCATTAAGATGACATTGCTCGACTACGCAGCAAATGATCGCGTTACTCGCGAATCGCGTGTTCGAAATAATCAGAAAAATCTCGTTCTTTTATCGACGGGATTCGAATCGCACCGAGAACAATTTAATCTAATTTTCATGACGCCGCGTTCAATTAAAACTGCATTTGATACGTATGTAAAGAGGCAAAGTATTTTCGACGTGCCGTTTTACATTTCAATTTTCACTCGAAATGCGAGCCGGATTCAAATGCGTCGCAAATGAGACATCAGCTTTTAAATTGGATGATAACTGTTCTAGAAAAACAGCTCTTGGCACGTGGAATTGCTCGATTTTCTGCCATACGAATTACTTAGGCTTTTATTCATCACTTAAGGCTTTTATTCACCACTGCAGCCGAGACTGCAACATTAATCCTAGAATAATAACCGTAAATTCTTGTGAGTATTAGATACTATGGTTATGATAACATAAGAAACGTGTATCAACTGTGATAATATATTTAAGATGGATAAGATAAAAAAGTAATAATAAGGATAAAAGGAAAAATAGGAATAGAGAAATAAGCAATTGAAGCAGAATATCATATGAGAAAGGTATAGGTGGATAAATGAAATAGGAATAATAATAAGTCAATAATACAAGTCCCCTTCTCTTAACTTTATGTAAATGCTGAAGAGAATACAACCTATTCTATTTTAATCATAAATTCTTAAATGTTTTAATCATCATTACTATACAAGTTTTGGAAGGCGAAAAATAAAACGTATTTCTTGGTCTTATACAAAATATGTATAATCTGCTTAAAAATATCAAGAGGAACGTGTGTAAAAATTACGAAAATTGTCCCGGACACACTGTGCTCTATGGCGTATTCCGGAGTCAAAGTTGTCGGATATTTCTTTCGCAATTGATACGAATTGACGCTGCACACAAACTATAACTTACCGATCAGTTTGCCGAACTGCGCTGGAGGCTTCCACTCTGGATAATGTCGTGGGAATCGCGCTCTCGACCAGTAGGTCCTCAGCATGACCTTGTAGAGCGCCAACTTGTCCTGCTTGTCCTGCTTCTCTTGCCGGTCCTGGGCGTACGAGCCGCATTGGCTGTGCACGGAGAGGAATCTCGTGGCGAGCAGAAGCAGCAAGAGCACCGACCACCGGTGCCACGTGCCACGGGACATCTGCGGGAAAAGAGAAAAAAAAAAGAGAATAAAAAAGATCGTCGTCAAACGTCTATCAACTTGGTTGATACCATACGTGAACGTGTCCGCGTGTACGTTGCATTCTTGGAACGCTTTGAAACTGCGTACGATGAGGAATTCGAAGTGCGAATGTGCGCCAGGAACGTTATTCTCGATAGTTTTTCCGAGCGTGTTTCCAACAAAATATTAAAAGAAACGTGAAACTTTTCTAAAGTGCTCCGCACAAGGAAACGTCAAGAAAAGATAAAGTTGCAGAACGACCTACAAGTGCAACTACTCCGAGTAGTAATTCCTACCATTACTACTACACGATATACCATCCGGGGAAAATATAAAGCTTATCTCTTATCGGGGAATGGACTGAAATAGAATAAAGTGGGGTAACAATTCATCATGTCCTGGGGCCGCGCAATCATCTGATATTTCCGTTGATGTTGCCTCGTTTTATAACGACAGGACAGGCGTCTAGCCATTACATGCGTCTTGCATAATCACGCGTTATCGCGAGGTTTGAATAAACAGCGAAGAATAAAAGTAAAATACACGTATAAGACTTCACTTATCTTCACTTATCTTATAAATATTTTTTTAATTTTTCGATAAAAAATTGGATTATTATGAATTAACCTTTTAATTTAATATTTTACTGTTTTCATGAAATTCTCAGGAAAAGATTGATTCTAATTTTATCGAAAGATTCGTCATTAGAATCAAATGCTCCTGAAAATCAATCTCGAGTATGATAACGAATGCATGTCCGGGAGAACATATATGGACATGTATGGACATGTATGGATACATATGATAATTCAGAATAACAGTGCCTACGGAAATGGATGTGCACTGCCTTGTATTGTTAAGCAGCTCCACAGTAGTAACCCGGTTTCGGCGCGGTAAACAAAATTGATCCGCAGGCATGTCGACGAAAGAGAGAAGACGCGCCGCGCGTTTCCTCGCGTAACTGCTGAATAATTCAGGTGGCGCCAAGAGCTCGGTACGCGCGGAGGGGAGAGAGGTTAATTCCAGGGTTCTTTTACACGGATGCAATCAAAAGGATAACGCAGTATTATCGCGCAGGCGGATAAAGATGACACTCGGTGAACCCGCGCCGTTACGTTCCTTCATCCATCGTATAAGAGCACATGCCGATTTCTTTCCTAAATGAATCCATTATAACCTTGATGATAAAAAGAGAGAGGTCGAACGTTTTTCAATTATTATCTTATCCCTGGAAACGATCAGGAAAAATGTTCGCCGTAAAAACCGCCACTATCGCCTGCTCTCGTATACGTATGCTCCTCCCGAGTCGCATAAATCTCGCTTTAAAACTCCGTAATCTACGTAATACGTAATCTACTGATTGAAGATCGGGAATCAGGTTGTTCTTCTTCCCAGATGATTATGCGAAATTGCATGGGTTACGCGATCATATCCCGCGAGCGAGCAAGTGTGCTCCTCGCATGTTTACGTATGCAGATCTGCGCGCGTTCGAAATTCAAATCGTATTCGAATCGTTTTTGCTCGGCCGACGGTACTCAGATCGCAAGCCGTCGAGATCTCGAACCGGTGGCGACGTTCCCGGATTTAGATTTTTTTAGCTGACCACTCGACTTTAAGAAAAATTTCGTCGCGTCGTGAAACCGTTCCAATGTGAATTGACGAACTATTATGCTATTCAATATTTTATAAAGTTTCTTTATCAAATAGAAATATTTGTAAAATATATTATTTTAAATTTATAATATATACTATTTTCGTATATAATATTTACAAAAATATTCTGTTATCTTTACATGTGGAAATATGTATTTATATGCAAATCATTTAATTGCTACAAAATTACAAGCATTCTTTTCTAAATAAACATATGAGGTTTTAGAATAAAATAGTAATTATTTTTGCTCTACATATAAGTAATAAAATTGTATGACAAAATTCTAAAATAAATGATATTTTAAGCGGCTCCTAGACATTCAATGTTATTGTACATTTTATATAATTGCCCCTTTTAATAACTCAATACAAACAATCTGAGAGTTCAATGTAGTCTCCAATAATATTTTGCAATATCAAATATTGTGTAATAATATTTAGATATTTTAGCTTTAGATATTTTAGTTTTAGATATTTTAATCGTCAAATTCCATATTGGTTGCCACTCGTATAAGGCATTGAATTGATGGTTATTAATAATCATTCATGAGAAATGAGAGATTTGTATAATATCTCTGTGGCACATAAGTATCTTTATGACATAAATATTGAATATCTTATGCTCAGGAATATTGCTCGAAAATATTATTTATTTATAGTAACGCTTAGAAAAGCTTCTCTCTGTAAATACAACATTTTAAGTGAGCCTTCTGTATCTCACCGCTAGCCTTTCTGGCTAAAGGACTAAAAAGTAAACAAACAGTTAATGAAAAGCACACGGAAAATATTTATATCCTTGCGCGAAACTCTTCGCGAACTTCGAATCCACCGCTGAGCATTTCTCTCCGCGTCGGATACAGCGAAATAACTACAGAACTTTCGATGTTCATCATTATTTAGTACATCTTTTCAATTTGGTATTGATCACAATTGCGCTGCGCAATTGTAAGAAATCGGATCCGAGGAAGACACGATTCAATGCATTCTGTATTATTCGCCGTCTTTTTGTGATATAAATAGTTTCTATTATTAGAAACCTCTTGTATATATTTGATACAGAATGCAAAAACACATATAATTTTTTTATAGAACGTTCTCTAGGACTCAACGTTTAACTTTGAATTGATTGCAAGAAATATTCAGTCTTCTTAGTTTTAATAGAAGTTTCATTAAAATTTCAACTTGTTATAAAATTATTTAATAAAATTGTTAAATCATGGGAAGGAAACTTATCACGTTACTTTATCTTTAATAGGTAGACTTTTCGAAATGTTCTGATATTACTTTGTTTCTTGCAAAGAATAATATTGATCAACGAACGTTTTATTTTTTTACATTAAATGAAACAGTGTTACAGTATCTTTTATATTGATTTCAAATCTATTTGCCAATTTATGAAGAGGGCAAAAGTTTTGAATAACATACCTTCTTTTAATTTTTTAAATTAGATATAAATAAATAAGATTCGTAGCTACTTGAGTTTAACATAATTTTCTATTCATTTTAGAAGAATTCAAACAAAAATAAATCAAGTTTAATAAATAAATGTAATATATTAGGCTCCGACGAACAAAATTCAAATAATTAATATATAAAAAGACAAAGAAGCCATGCTCAATATTATACAATATTTATATGTAAAATAACAATGAAGAAATATACATATAGACGTTTCAATCTTTTTACATCATCTTCAGTGTGATAAATATTTTAATGCAGATTTTATACAATTTAATATCTTTTTAAATTTGACCTCCTATCAAGATTCTTATGCTTCGCAGATTGAATTAATCATAATTTCTTTTGTAGAATGTGTGTGTGTGTGTGTGTGTGTGTGTGTGTGTGTGTGTGTGTGTGTGTGTGTGTGTGCGTGCGTGCGTGCGTGCGTGCGTGCG
>Ga0157364_1003707_pt1 | contig 14920 bp, 12 predicted proteins | sample AttsexASBM2_FD_111476 | JGI IMG/M metagenome (GOLD analysis project Ga0157364, IMG submission 111476) | Fungus gardens microbial communities from leaf cutter ant in Ribeirão Preto, State of São Paulo, Brazil - Atta sexdens ASBM2 | ecosystem: Host-associated > Fungi > Mycelium > Unclassified ... | reverse complement strand
TTTCCGAAAAATAATCAATAGAAATGGGAAAGTGTGTAATTAGAAAAGTACATAAGTATCTTAATGATGTTTATTTTGCATTCGTGTGGAACTTCATTAAAAAGAGAAATCTGCATTTTTTTTTCTTAAGTAACCGATCACGCGCTCGCATTCATCAAATTTGATAGGAAAGCCATTCTCGGCAATAATAGTAACAAGAAGAATTTAAAAGACCAAAGCCAACGGTAATTCGTCTAAAATTACGAAAGCCACACGCAAAGTCTAATTTCTTTAATATTACTTCCTGTAAGTCATTATGAATGTGCATTTCGAAAGTTGGATTTATCGATGATGTCCTTTTTTCTTTCATTCATCAAGCCTGTGCAACACTTTTCTTTTCAATTCAGAAGCATCGAATATAACATTCAAAAGGCGGTATTCATAGTCGCGATGTTTATATTTAAGACTGTCTTAAATATAAGATGTTATAAGCCAATCACAGAAAATTATAGTAACATCTTAATACATTACTTGATGGTTTTAAAATAAGAATGGAATGAATATCGGCCATAGCGATTTAAATTTAGATTTGAATAATGAACTTAAAGTTGTAAAAATAAACAAGCCTCACTAAAAAAAAATTGCTGAATTTTAATAAATGTTTGTTCAATACACTGAAAGAAAAGATTGATTGCTGCAACAATTAGATAATATGGCATAGTACTTTTAATTGACTATAGCAACCAATTATTAATCAAATTAATTAGCCAATCGAAATTAGCCTATAGTGACATTGCGGATAAGCTAACACAATTAACAATTGGCTGCAGCAACTAAAAATTGACTGTTGCAATCAATTAAAAATTGATACCATATTTTACCATTTAATTTTGCTGCAGCAATCAATCTTTTCTTTCAGTGTACAAATATTGAAACAAATATTTATTAACATTAAGCAATTTTTTTTCAGTGAAGTTTATTTATTTTTACAACTTTTTTGTCAATTTTTTTTTCAGTGTACAATATTAGCGAAATATTTATTTACAGTAAATAAATATTTGCTTAAAATAAAAAAGTTATGCTTAAATGAAATAAATATATGTTTACATTTAGTAAATATTTCGTTAGTGCTATTGAAACAAGTTTATTAAAATTTAGTAATTTTTTTTTCAGTGCGAAAAATGTGTATATATATATATATATTATAAAATCAAAGCATTTATTGTTGTAATAATATTCCTGAGTGATTCATGACGATCACATTTGAATCTGCAAGAATCTCTTTCGAAGGAAAAACAGAGAATGGCAGTTGATAGTTGGTAGTTGGCATCTTCTTCGGCCATCTGTTACAATGTACACGGAAGCTTCATTATTTGCGCGCGCGTGCGTTTTCCCATTTATCTATCTTCAAGAAGCGGAGATTTCAGATGGGCGATTACGCGGCGAATAACATTAAGATCTTCATCGCTCGCCAGCTAATCGAATCGAATGGGCAACGGCTGTCCGAGACGCTTTTGCCCGAAGTGCCTTGGCTGCCTCGTGGGCGGCACGCAGGTGCCTCCGGGTTCTCTCGAGAGTGCGTAGGTACTACCTACGCCCACCTGATACCTGGTGCTCACCACGGTCCAGTAACGACTGAATACCAGCGAGACCGGTGATCGACTCAAACATGCCAAAGTTCCTTGCTTACTCTCTCGCGATTCAAAATATCGTATTCACAAAACTTTTTGTCATAATAATTTTCAAGCAAGTATTAATAATATTATTAGCATTATTAATAAATATGAAGTTATTTCTTACAGAAATATTTATTAGAAAATAACTCTTAAAATAGTAATTCACATAAAATTATTACCTTATTAGAAAATAATGTTACTTGAAAATGTAAACAGTCGATTTTATAATTTTAGATTAATTATCGTCGATTATATATTCCGTATATTTAAAAAGATTATTAATAAAATTTCTTCCTTCTATAAGTATAATAAGCTTTTTGCTCAATATATTATATGTCACAAGATTTAAAGGTAATTAAATAGTCTAGCAATTTCACGATGCTAATGAAAAGTACATTGTCAACGCGCGAATGTTAATTGCTACAGAAAACTATGTTTGGAAAATAAAAATCGTATTTCTCGTGGTCCAAGGACACGATGGCATTGCAAAATTATTCAAATACATGCTTCATGTACTCAAGAAAGGCTCTCCACTTAGTATGTGCTCCTTAATTTAAGAATTTATTCCTTATGCGATGTTTACGAGCTACCTCACCTCGGAGTTAAGAGTTTGGTCTTATGACGTCAGAAGCGAGAAAATAAGGGAAAGAATTGTCATTTGCATAAATGTCATAAATAATTCTATGTCGATGAAACTGGCTCATGTGGAGTAAATTCATCTGAATCTGAAATATATTTGAAAATTTTTTGTTTTATCATCAATAAGCAATTAAAAAAATTATTAAAAAATTTATTAAACGTATGTATTGATTTCTCTGGATTTAAAAAATGTAAAATCCAAAAATAGAAGCTTAAAAATGTATAAAAAGTAAAGTATAAAAACGTTAGAATGGATAATCTCATAGAGAATTGTTATATCTTAAAAATGAAAATGGGTCAAAGGATAGTGGAACTCGAACGGAACTTGATCGAAGCTAATAAATAAAGATTCGATTCTGGGAGGATTAGGAGACTGGAGAACGCGGGACGTGCTTGCGTTCTTTCGTTCTGGAGCTCGTTGCAGCAAGTCTGGCTTAAAAGGGACAATATCGGAACGTCGTAGGTCTTCGAGCAACCTCTTGTCTCTCGGAGTAATCGACTTTCCTGCACACGAATCGAACTTTCTAGAGGAGGCAACCGTGGCACGATTCGCTTCGGCCTATTATCATGTAAAGTCGATTAACAGCCGGTCGTTGACTTTGTTCCGCTCTGCTCTTAACACTCGAACAGATGACGCGCGCTTTGCGACATTTTGCAAGCGAGATCACGAAAAATGCCATTTGAAAAATTTCGCGAGAAAAATGTAGCGTGTTGTGTTGGCATTAGTGCCTTGTTGTTGTTCGCGTGTAAAAACATACATATCAAACGAAGTCAGTTTCATCGACTATCATGCGAAAAAAAACCTGCATAAGAAATCATCGTTGGCGTGAAAAATTTCGCGTGCGAAATTGTCATTAATATGACCGTGTCGCGTGAGAAATTTCGCGTGAAGATTCATCGTTAACGCGATGAATTTAGGACGGGAATTTAGAAATTTTATTTCCATCGTGATCTTTGCGTGCGAAAAAAGCAGCTAGGGAAAAACGATATTGACACATATGTTCGTCGGAAAATCGTCGTTGTGCGCGAGAGTCCGAGTCGCGATGGGCAGATATCGATGGGAAATGGCATTGCTGGGCTGGTTACGTTTCGTCGCCATGAGAGTGTAATACTTACCTCGAAACGCCAGATGTGGTACACTAGCTTGGACAGATATCGAAAAGCATGGAATATGCAAATCGCCGCGGGAACGAGACGCGATACGGCCATACGCGATTTACATCTTCGCGGTACCTCTCCTCGACGAACGTGACGAAAAATCACGGGGTCTATTGCGGGAATCGTCTGGGAAAACGGTGATTCATCAATATTAAAAGAAATATCAAGGTTCCTCCGAAGAGAGAGAGAGAGAGAGAGAGAGAAAATATGCGCTAATTATAAGAAATTTAATAGAGACATTTTGACAAAGTTTATAATTGTTTCGTATGATTTTGTGAAGAATGTAAAAAGATTGAAATAAAAATGGTATTTAGTTTTGTAATCGATATAAAAAGTTACATATAAAGAAAGCTATATAATATAAATCATGCTATTAAATATTAATATAGTTTATCAATAGTAATTTTAATTCTTCGTGATCAGACTTCTTAAAAGTTCCGTAATGATCATACCGGGGTCAAAATAACTCCAGAACGCATTTAACTGATTGTCGTATTTACAGTTTTCGTTCTATGATGTAAAAAACTGATTAATAATGATTGCACTCTGAGGTCATTTTGACTTCAGTGTGATTACGAAGAGTTAATATAGTTTCATAAATATAGTTTTAATATTATAGTTCACTATATTCTAGGAACTCTTTATATATGCTACGTGTTGAGTGCGACAGAATAACAGAATGTTCGATCAAATAATTTTTCTCCGACTGCTGGGTGTATCTCATCCGCGATGATCGCTTCTCCGGATCCATTAAATGTCGATTAAATGCAATCACGGCGCACTTCCAATAGCTCTCTGCTGGCGACCGGTCGCTTCGTTAATAAGCAATAATCGGTCCCTTGATGAGGTGCAAGGGCATAAAGTGTAACTGAAATAGATTGACGAGGCCGCCATCGTCGCCATATGCGAGCGTCGTTAACAATAATTTACTAAGCAATTTCGTTTTAACGCAACAATTAATTTATGAGACGATTTCGATCGATTATATTCTCTTCAGCATTGACGCAAAAAATATAGGCTGCAATTATCTCACTAAAATATGCGAATTACGTTCTCTTTATCATCCTACAAAAGGCGCGACGAATCATTAGTCATCGTAGAGGAAAAAAAACTGCTTTTTGCTGCATGTTTGTTGTCGCAGTGACTGTCTTAATTACCTACACAAAAGTACAACTTGCTTCACGGTGCGTTGCGATGCACGTTCATCAGTCTCGAGTGAACCACGTGTGATGCACAGGTGAAGTAAGAGGCAGTGAAAGGGACGTAAAGTGAGGATAAGAGATTCAGGAACATTATCGAGGACAGACTGACAGATTATCGTGGAAGCACGCACAACGTTAAAGCGCACTTTATGTGCAGTGTGGATTTTATTATTATATTACTGTGTTGTTTCTTTTGCAAAATCTTTTGTGGACGAGATTTAAATATGAACATTAAGAAAATATTTACTGTAAAGTATTTATTTAAATAAAAAAATCTTTCCAAGCTAATTTTACATGAAAAAAATGATGCTTTATTAGCAGCATTGGCCAACAAGTAGTCTAAATAAAAATAATCTTGAAAATATCTTTGAGAAAAAGAACTGATTATAATGTTCCAATAAACTATTTAACTATACAGTAATTGATGATATTTTATCAATTACTGATGCAGTATCATCAGTCTAATCAGTTTTATTGGAACACTAATCAATTCTATTTTCTAAGAATAATCTTGTTAATTAAAAAATTTAATAATATAAATTGCGCATTCTTAGCACTTGTTAGAAAAAATTATATCAACATTTCTCTTCAGTAATATCAGCATATTTCTTTAACTTGATATTTTAGAGAGAGAGAGAGAGAGAGAGAGAGAGAGACAGAGAGAAGCGATATGATTCAAGCTACATTCTTTCTAAATCGACAGTGACAATTAATTAATAGAAAGTTTAGTTTAATAGAAAGCTCAGTTTATTTTTATTAGGTCTATAGTTAATTCAATGACAATATTAATAAAAAAAATAATATTTTATTAAAACAAGAATTAATAGATATTTTCAATTAAACTATCGTGGATTAATGATTAATACATCATTTTTCTATGTAATAAAAAAGTTTTTATGTTCTAAATGTTGAGTTTACTTTATGTTATACATAATTAATTTGTATTTTTCAAGATTACTTATCCATTATAAGCGGAATTTTCAAGACTGAGGATTCATGAGAAGAAAGAAGCGAAGAGGAAATTTTAGACTATTTCGAATGTTATTCCTATGGCTAGTCCTAAAGGATGAGATTTAGACAGAGTAGGTTACGTGCATGCCATATTGATCGAAATAGCAGCAGGTAACCTTGAAGGTCCTTGCACTACGAAGGTCCGCAGAAGGATCGCGTACGCCCACCGGCACGCAGGTAAGGTGTATGGTAAGGTATACGCGCTCTAAACCTTTTCCTCCACACCCATGCTCTCACCTCGCATGAATCATGCATGTGGGTATAAGTCCGCAAGAAATAATACGGGGAATACGAATTTTATCGAGCACGTCGCGTTTTTTGCCGCGCGATTGAGAGGAAAGAGGCAATCCTTATTTCGGCACAAGATGAATGGTTATCGTTTGAGATCACACGTCTTGTCAGAATGTAACGACCCTTCGTTGGAAATTCGCATTCGTCACGAGCACGAGATAGGATTTACGGTGCACGTGGAGCAAGACAACGAAGTCGTTAAAATTGATTACGATATAATAATATGTACACGCGCGCGAAGATTGAAACGCACGGACAAATGTAACGACGGAATAATATTACTTTAATAGCCGAAGGAGCATAGACGCGGATTTTCTTCGCGTAATTCAAACTGACGATAAAGTTAATGAGAAACATTTGCTCTGCGCGTTGTATCAATTCTGACATTATATCTTAAATATTAATGTCGTATGTATCTTTTCTATAAAAGTTAGTGCCATATTTTCACAGTTTCTTTCAGTATAATTGATATAAAGTTTTAGTTTCTTTCTTCAAAAAGATATTTTAAAAATTCTATAATTTTTCTATTTTAATATCGGTTTTTAATAATTTATGACGACAATCCTAGAAACTATTAAGAAGAATCTAAGCGTTCTATAAATAATTTTCAAAGATTCTTGTCATAAATTATTAGAAATCAGTACTGAAATAGAAAAATTACAATTTTTTCACAGAAACCTACAAATTATCATTTAAGAAATAAAGAAATCGTATTTTTATTTTAATTATTTAAGTGACATTAAGTATTGCAAAGAATCTTAATCCTTAAATGCTTCAGGAATAACACCTACACTTGGTGTGTATATGATATACTCAATTTTATTGTTTATAATTTTCATAAAAATTATAAACATTTTTTTTCAATAAAAACGTCGAATATTCAAGAACATAATTAAACATATGTATTTATTAATTATATATGTGTTATTATTATATTAATAGACATTAAATGTATGTATTTATTAATAAAAAAAGTTATAAGCAATGGAAAAAGTATTGAAAAAATGGCAGATATAAGATTTAAGAGGAGAATTGCTTAGAATTCCAAAAGAAATTTTTTCACTCAGGTAATATCATAAGGTAATATCTTATAATAAAATTTTTAATCTTAGTGAAACTAAACACACAAAAACGTCTGATACATACAATGCTTTTGTGTCGGCGAATGAATCGTTAAAGACAAAGACACTGGCGTTCATCGTCGTGGCCGGCTAATGAGAAGTTAATGGTGCAGTCGGTGTCTGTCTGAAATGGAAGTGCGTCGAGAGTGTCTTCTCAGACACTCGGACAACGAGCTGCTAAAGAGTTTCATGTCGCGTAATGCAAAAGGGAGCCGCGCATTCCGCGGTTCTTTCTTAATTCAAAGATGGATGAATCGTTGGTGTTCGTAAAATTGGCTCGCATGTAGAGAAAGTGTTTTCTTGTTAACATTAATTTACGGAATCTCTGTAAAATAAATTACATATATAAAATATCGCAAGAAGACTTGCGTCTCGAGCGGATAGAAGAGAGAAGTGTATTCTTTGAGAAAAAAAAGATATCTGAATTCCAAATTGTAATGAGCGTTTTAAATTCTTGTTGAGATTATGCATTACAACCGATTCCAGAAGCATTTTCCTTCTTCTGCTTTTAGATTAAAAGTGATGTTAGATATACCTGTCCCGAGCTAATCGCAAGCCAATTCAGTGTACATCATTAATCACAAAATAATAATTTTATTAACTGACGTGAATAAAATTGCCATTTTATGAGTGCCGCTAATGATCTAACTCGCGCCAGTCGCTACTGAAATATTCTGTAGTGCGATTAAGTTCAGTTGGACGCGAAACAAACTCGACGTCCACGAGTCTACCGTCCACGAATGGCGTTTCTCGCACGAGCACGAGCTCGTTAAGGGGGGAAAAACACGGCGGAAGAAACTGGTCTCGGGCATTACTAAACACCTCTCGGCGCAACACGACTTCTTTGGCGCTGACACGCGGTTAGGCGTTTACCGCGCTCTCGCGCTCTCCTCGTCATTACGTAAAATTAAATAAACATAAATCGCTGAGCGAGCGAGCGGGTGAAGAGCGAAACGCCGCACACGTCGACTGTAATCGAGCCGCCGAAGGGAATATGCGTGAACAAATTAACCCTTTCAATATCTAATTTTTATCAATAAAAGAAGAACTTAAATTTTTTTATCGGATAAATTGTTTCTGCGGAAATTTAAACAACATGAAAAGAATATGATTGGACAAATATTTTATAATTTTGATTGCAATTAATCACGAATGAAAGTAATTTCCAGATTTTTGAAATATCATATGAATTTGTATAATAAATAGATCTAATGGTGTGTGTATGTGTGTGTGTGTGTGTGTGTGTGTGTGTGTGTGTATTATATATACATATAAAAAATTATTATTATATATGTAAAATTATAATATTTATAATAAAATAGAAAATGACTACGCGCGCATGAAAATAGATAAAATAGATCCAAAACAGAACAAAAAGTAATGATGACATTCAAATGACATCAAAGTGACTCCAAAAGGATTATTAAAAATCATTTTTTGATCAGTCATGATTCATTTTAATGTTTTGACCTATCATCGTGATCTATTATTCTGTTTGAGTATTAATATTATTTACATAAATCAATTAATTTTAAATAAGCGATTAGAAATGTAGACATTGAAAAACTGATCTTGCAGAATGTACTATCTAGCTTGATAGAATGTCAAGTCTAGTCTTATATATTATAGCTTAAGGGCAAGACTCTGTTAAACATTTCAAATAACAACTCCGAATATATGATTATGAATTGGAAAAACAACGCTGGAAACTACATTTCACAACAAATTATATATATATGTTACAAATAAAAGATACTGAAAGCGAAAGGGTTAAATAATCCGGCGTGTTGGTCGCGAAATTCGCGCGGCGATTTACTCTCGCCAGGTGCTTGGAAATGATTAATGCTACGTGCGCGATAAATGCTCACGCGATTACGCGAGATCGCCGCCGGTAGCAAGCGAACGAGCTTCGACGTGAGTATCGCATGCGTGCAATTAGGCTTGACGGACGGAACAATGGCGAACGCCGCTTGCATACGTCGAGGATCGGTAATAACGGGAACGATTGGACTGCAAAACCCACGCGGAGATTACAATTTTTTAGGCGACCGATTCAGTCATTCAGTTCACATTGATCGCCTGAGAGAATCGCTTTCCCATATGTCTCGCGATTGAAAGATTGATTAGCGTTTAGTAAAATCAGCGATCGATAGTGAGTAACGCATCGGATAACTTTAGTTACTGAATCGTTGATTTCTTGAATAATATTTTCAAAAACTATATATTGCGTTGACATTTGCTGTTATGTTCATGATATAAATGATTTTTGATTAATTATTACAAGTGAAAAGCTATGAAAAAACCATTTATTATGAAATGATTGCATAACATTTTTTTTTTTATGACAACGCTTTAAGCGCTGTAAGAGGAAAGACTACTTGTTATTAAATGTTAATCGATCATTATTGCATATCAGTCTGATGTTGATCCGAGAAAGGGACATTAGGAAAGGGATCATTTATCACAAAATGATTTTCATTGAACAACCGTTCAATGGCGCTAATTGTATAGGAATTATAATACATTCTTAAGAAATAAGATAATGAGTTAATAAGCTTCGCATGGATTCACCATGAATTGCGGTTCTATTATATTATAATCGTTACCCTCTATACATTTAAATTGCATTCACAGAATTATGTACCTTTGTACAGGATGTTTCAATGATAATAGACATTAGAGAGAAATTAAATTATTAGAAGTTAAATTTATGACAAAGTAAATATTCAATTTTTACAGAAAAAAATTAATATTTTTAAATACAACATTTTTACGCTAAATCATTGATATTCTTTTTTTCTCTTCTTAAAAATTGATTCAGATTTATCCAAAAAATCCGTGAACTGAAAAAATATCAGGTATATATGGAACACTTCGTACAAAACGATCAATACATTAATTAATAATAATGACTTTTATCCGAATGCTTCAAGGCGTGTTCGGAAAGCTGCGAAAAGACGACTTCCTACCTTGGGGGGGAGAGAAAGGGGGTACGTCGATTGCTTATTAACGATATAACCCGATAGCCGTGTATGGCATTACATTTAATTATGCCGCAGTCGCGGTGCACAATTTGATTGACGATGAATACGGCGCGGAACGGCGCGCCTCGATTTTATGACGCGATATTTATACATATACCTACATATATATATGTATGTACATACATATCTCCGGATATATTCCGGATATATAAATACAGCCGTCGCTATCTCTATATACGCGGAACCCCGTGCCGCGCGACAACATTTCCGTTCCGGATTGTGGCTGTATTGTTCGGAAATCTGGCTCGTGGGCGACACTTACGATGTCGTCGCCGATTTAGTAGCATTCCGATACATTCGTTCCAACATAGTATCGAGCTAACAAGAAACGCGATAGTTCTCTAAGCATAACAGTAGATATAGTACAGAAAAATCGATTTCATGCCATGCTTTAAAGCTGTGCCCGCGGCTGTCGGACTAGAATTGTGCCTTATTTTACAATAACTGTAACATTATATAATTTATTTTATATTGTATAATTATACAATTTATTTTATGTTCAAATTTATATGTATATAGAGAATATATCAAATATTTAACAATAAAAAAGTAAAAAATATATAATAAAAAAAAAGAAAATATAAAATAATGTATCAAGAGACTTAAAAGTGTACGTATAAAATATGGAATATGATTTCAGCTTCAAGCCAATTTATTGACGCCAGAAAACCTAAACTTTGTAAAGGCTGATTTTGTCACATGATAATACTTATCGTGCCGGACGTGAGAAAATTGCAAATGTGAAAGAAACGAGCGGATCGGCGACGGAGAAATAGCGAGAGAAAAAAAGGAGGAACACGCGGAAGTATGAAGCCTTGAAGAAGCCATTCGGGACGAGTCCTCGTGTTGTGCCGTATAAAGCGCGCCGTTTGACTGATCGAATCGAGTTTGCTCAGTCGATCATGATTGGTACATGGCATTGCCAGAGTTGTTCGAATAATTTGAGAACCAGCGAAGATTGCCGGCGTAACGAGAATAACATGAATCATGAATAAACATATTTGTGATATGACAGAAAAAGCTGTTTACAAACAGTGCAAAAGTTCGATGTAACGTTACGCGACGCGGTAGGCAAAGGATGACTTTTCGAACTTTTACTTTTTGCGATCCAGTCGATCTATCACACGAACGGGGTTTTTGTATCTTGGGCGATTAAACTTTGCTTTAAATATCCGACGAATATACTTCAAAAATAATTTTTATGTAAATTGGACGTCTTCACAATAAAATACAACTAGTAATTAATGTTTAATAATTTGTACAAAACGAATAATTTTTTTATTTACTACACTTTTTTAGTATCAAAGAAAAATAAATGATACTAAGTTATTAGGAAACTACACGAAAAGAACAGTTTTGCTAAAGTATTATATTAAAAAACAGACTTCAAAATAATTTTGTTGAACCATCAAAATAATTATTTAAGATATTCAAATTGATTATTAGTGTCAAAATTTTTATCTATCTATTTACTCATTATGTTTGAGAATCGTACATAGTTATTTTGATAATCTAATAAAATCATTTTCAAATTTGTATCTAGTTAAATTTTTAGATACTTAATCAAAATCATTCTTTTTATACGAGATTTCACACTATTTTCATGAGATTTCAACTACATTAATTTTGCGAATTATGATGTTGGATTATAATTAATACCTAAAAGATTTGAAGAAATATGTTTTATACATTCTTTTAGAATAAACATTTTATATATCTACATAATACTGTTTTTGTGGAATGTAATATGAAGATATGTTTGAATCTCTCTTTCTCTCTCTCTCTCTCTCTCTCTCTCTCTCTCTCTCTCTCTTTCTCTCTCTCCCTCTCTCTGCATTATTTTGTCGCAAACATACGACTCGTGAGCGTGACTCGCATTTTGATGTGAACACTTTTAAGAATCGTTTGATTTACGCAGACAGGAGAGAGCAACTATACTTTCTTAAAAGCGAGATGTGATTCACATCAAAATAGGTGCGCGACGCTTTTAGAATGAAGATGAGTAAACTGGGGTTACACACGAAAGAGAATTATATTACAAAAGAGGGATAAGGATAAAAAGAACGTGTTGTTTAACTCTGTCTGGAGCAAGTACTGACGTGCCACTTTTTAAAAGATCCAGCAACCTTGTAGAAACATATAAGGTCCGACACGCGTATCGATGCGTGTAATCCACCAGAAATCGATAATGATGGTTATCTCGATGCCAATAATGAAAATAAAATACTCCCTTTATAATGAAGGAATTTATTCCAACCAAAGGAAACGCTGCTGAATTGTAGTTTTATTTCTTGAGATAACTTTATTAATTATATGTAATTACCTGTAATTTAATTTTATATATTCTATTTTTAGAAAATTCAGAACGTTTTTCATGTGATTATTTTTATTTCTTAGATATTATATTTCCTCTTAAACTAAGATAGTGAATAGAACTTGATACAAGAGAGCTAAAGTTACGAAAGCTCTGTAAGCTTTCATGGAATGCGAAGCTACGCTTTTCCTTGCTTTCAGCTCGCTCTGATTTTAGTTGCCCCGCATACGCCACAGGTCAAAAGTTCGTATGACCAACGTTGATTATTTTTGACCCGGAACAAACAGTTTTAGCATGCCTACCCAGGTAGAATAAAATCATAATAAGATCAAGATAACATTAAGAAAGAAGTAGAAATTATTTTCGGAAAAAAATATCTATCATTCGATACATTTTCGACTTTTTATTTTGTGATAAATTCTTGATATGATTTTTAACTAAAAAATCAATATTATATCAAGAATTCATCACAATTATCATCAAACAAAAATGTATCAAAAGATATCATTATGAAATTTTCTTAAAATGACTTCTTAATATTGATCTTATTCTGATTTAGTGCCCCAAGGAACAGATAAATCTAGGAAATAGATAGAGTCATACAATATATATAATATAATAAATATTAAATAAGCAAATTATTTTAATTGTGTTGATTGTAAAACTTAATCTTAAATGAATTAATTCCTACAGTAATCGAATCTTGATCTAATTACTCAAGACGAGATATACAACTGTGATAAAAAAATGATACGGCTCACAATTTTCTTGAATATAAGAAAAAAAATTTCTGTAGATTTATCAGACAATTTGTCATTATTAATAAGAAACGAGAAGATAATAAGAATAAAATGGAGAATATTTATAGTATAATGAAGTACACTTAATAATAATCTCTTAATAATAATCACGATAATCTTCAATCTTATACAAGAAAGGGTAAATTGCATGCGGAAGACAATCTTTGAGTGAGTGCATATTCAGTATATACCTTGGATCTCCCCAAGTAGGACAGGTGGAAAAAGCAAAGGTCGCCGTATAAATAGCCGCGATATCTGTGGGTGCAACACCCAATAGCAGTAGAACCAGGCTTATATACCATAATGACGATGTCGCCGCACTTATGTGTAGATGCGTATATGTGTGTGTGTGTGTGTGTGTGTATGTGTGTGTGTGTGTGTGTATAAGGGCGTATCTGACTTTTTCTCGACAATTTGACAAGGTGTGCGTTGCGCCTTGCATTATAGATATATTTACTGGATTCGAAGATCGTACTCAGCAGAGAAAGAGAGAGAAACACTTAAGTGTGCACTTCCGGTTACATGAACGTTGCCTTTACGCGCGACCTGGCGCATCATGGCGATATAGAATGTCCAATTTTTAGCGAAATCGCGAAAGAGGAAGACGCGACGACGGTGTTTTCGCGTCGCTTCTGTTACACGGGAAATTAATGGTGCATGATGCACGACGCAGTGTTTCAGCACACTTCCTGCTTGCGAAAGAAAAATTGAGATTGCGCATGTTAAAATGCCGTGAAGTGAAAGACACTTTGAGAAACATAAGAAGACCGTTAAATGTCTTGGAATATCTTATATGGAGATTTTTATTAATCATCAAACTCAAGGAACAGACCTTTTCTTCGTTGTAATATTTATTTTATATTCGGTTAATCATAATTATTATAATATAATCTACAATCTACACAGTCTCATAAAATCTTTTATATTTTTCAATATTAACTTGAAAGTCATTCAAGATTTCAAAGAAGTTTAAAGTATCATCGAATATATAATTCCAAAGCTATCCAAAAGATGCAAATAATGCAGTTCGTTCAATGCATCGCAAGCGGGAAAGACAGAAAAAAAAAATAGACAATTCATAAAGGAGCTAAGTTGTTGTCCAATCGACCGGATATTCGCGCGAGTCATCGACATTGTCCTTCGTTGTCGAGTGCATGACTAATTTTAAGATTCGCGGTGACTGTTTTGGACCGACGGCGTTAATACGGCAAACGGAGAACGCCGTGAACTCGTGGATGCGGCCGATCGCGGGGTCCTTAGGACTCCCTTAGATGGTAGAACTTTTTATTCGAAATTATCCGACGGAGGCCGAGAACGAATCAAACCGCAAGGATACACTTCCTATTAGCGCCACCGTGACTCTCCGTATATGGCTTAAGGCGTACTGGCTCGCGGGTCAACCGGTCGCAACGAGACTCACAACATTCCAAGGTTACTTCCGAAATATCCAATCGTCGTTTCGAAACACGAAAAGACCGCCGCAATTCGCATCTCGTATCGCAAAAAAAAGTTTTAAATACGCATATATATTTATGGGAGTGAATCATATATTGGTCATCGAATGATTATTGCCTATTTGAACTTTAAGTTGGAAAATATAATAAAATGTATGGGCAATAAGAGCATTAACACAGGGCAGAAATTACTCCGCAAATTTTAATATAATTAACCAATGTCTACCTAAA
>Ga0157364_1003706_pt1 | contig 14921 bp, 6 predicted proteins | sample AttsexASBM2_FD_111476 | JGI IMG/M metagenome (GOLD analysis project Ga0157364, IMG submission 111476) | Fungus gardens microbial communities from leaf cutter ant in Ribeirão Preto, State of São Paulo, Brazil - Atta sexdens ASBM2 | ecosystem: Host-associated > Fungi > Mycelium > Unclassified ... | reverse complement strand
ACCACAGTCACAAGCGTGATTGTCGACGCGTCGGGCGCGGGCGCACATTGTTACTTCCGTCGCGAAACATTTGACCACGAACGCTAATTTCACTGGCACTTCGCGAATCGCGATGAATCTTGAACTGTCTGCGACGCACGATTACGAGTGATGATGTACGCAAAACATCGCTCAGTCTTTCTTTATAAACGTATTTATGCTTACGTCAGCTGACACATGATATAAAAGAAAAGAAAATTAGTGATATTTTTTATTCTTCCAAGAGGAATGTAATAATTTTTTTCTGCAATTTTACAATTTTATAAGCAACATTTATAGAAAAAATACCATATGTTTATTGAGAATATGCGATAGTAAAATTGTATGAAAAAGAAGTGCATACTATGTAGGAAAGCTTTCAAAAATGTTATTGTAATCAATTCTCTCTCTCTCTCTCTCTCTCTCTCTCTCTCGCTTGCTCGCTCGATCGCTCTCTGTCTATCTCTCTGTGCCTCTATCTCTCCTTCATCAAACTTTGTAACATACTATGTCCTTGCTACAGATATGTTTTGCTGTCGCAGGAGCTGTGATTATAAATGCATACTGATTAATATATATGATCTGCAATGTCCAAACATTTCATATAGTCATCAGCGGATTAAATGAAAACGGAAATGACGTCAACATTGTTCCGAAATTAGATGCACACAATGCCTGGTATAAATACACGTGCGCACGTGAGCCGGGGACATTGTTATTCCCCGGTGCAACGCTCGACCACGTTACAACGCTAATTTCAAAGCGTGCTGTTAGCGAGTTGATGTAATTTATGATCGCGAAATATAGACGTGATCGGAACATTCGTGCGTAGCGTTCACAAAAGACACTTAATCGGATAAAAGGTGAAATTACTGTTTTTCAACATGTTATTTCAGCAAAAACATGAAATTATGTCTAGCTAGTTCAGTGTATAAAAGAATACCAAAAATAGCGTTCTATATTTCGATAAACGGAGTTATCGTCCTCGCATGTATCACTTTAACGATTTAACCTATGTGTAGGTACGTTTACACCGTACTCACACTAAACTGATCATAAAACAATCTTTAATATCCATTATCTAGAATCGATATCAGCATGGTATCTGCGAAACTTTCGAAGATCACTTCGCGTTACGATGCATTTAATTGCCAAATGATCGTTAGAAAGACTATGAGACCACGAATTAATGTCGTAGGTGCACTTATCGGCTTGATGAGGGCAGATGGTGAATATAATGATTAATGTTGATTATATTACCAGTCGCAATCGTCATTTAAGTGGTTTACAAGACAATCTTTTTAGATAAAATAAAGGATGCTTGCTAACGCGATGACTGGTTTGATTAATATAATTATACAAATCAAAATGTTGTTATTAATATATTGATTTTATTATGTCTCTCCTTGTGCGAAAAATTATTTAATGCTTAAAAAAATGTTTATAACTATTTATAACTATTTATTTATATAGAAATAGTCCAAGAATTACTGATTTTAATGCAAGAAATATTTTACGATAGAAACTTTAAAGGATTTCAATAACAAATAAAAATTAAATAATTCTATCTGCTCTTCTCGCTGAACGTTCAAAAATATTTCTTCGGCTGTGTATCTATTTTTTTTATTTCCCTTTTTACCACCAGTTGCACTCGGGGTTGTGCTTCTTTCATATCGGATTGCATAAACGTCTTTCGAAGTCGTTACAAGGCCGCTCGCATAGCGCTGCGGATGTATTGTTCTCGAATTCTTAGGTACGAATACACTTACCGTTCGTATGTTACAATTCTCACGAGCGGTACGGTGTCTCGCCTGTATTTCCCCCAGAAACTTCATCCCCAGACTTTCACACGTATATACGTATCCACTACTCACCACTTACGCGAATACACTCAACAGGTTACTGCGCCCACAGAACTTACTGTTACGGTGTTATTCAACGCTATTTCGTTTTGTTCCTATAATACTTCGCGTTTTCTAAAAGCGAACGAGACGATTGGAAAAGTAAAAGTAAATGGAAAAAGTTGGCGCCGATGAAATTGTAGAAAGACAAGGGTTTTCTTCCTTAGAGTTAAACGATCTAAAGTCCAAATTAAATAAGAAATCTTTACATTATTTATCAACGACGTAATATTGGTGAAAATTTTTGTTTGTCTGTATGATTAAATACAGAGTATCGAAAATAAGTAATTTTACGAAAGCAAATTGTAAAATGAATAGAAACGAAATTACATCAGTTATAAGTAGCTTAAACATTATTTAATTACATAAATTATATTCTTATAAATTTTTCCTTATTTTCCTTTGTGAAATTAATTTGATTTTAACGTTTTATTTGATAAAATTGACTGATATTCCTAATAATACGCGTTTAAAGTACAAATGCAAAATTCCGATCAATGACGATGACAACGAGTAGAGAAAGATGTCGAAAATGGAGTCAGTGGAGATGGTAATTGAGCATTGGTTACAGATTGCGAAGAGCCACGAGAACGGAACGGTTGGGCGAAGGGAAACTGGGTACAGGATCGAAGATAGAACGGGGCAAAGATAGAAGGAGAACGAGTTTCGCATTAGGAGTAATAGGCATTATCTCCATCGATCCCGACTCACTACCCCGCTTCTACCACCTCGCCCATCACCCATCTCCCTAGAGTTGGGTGGGTGATTGGTTCGTTCGAACTAACCGGAGAAAAAACGCATGGGAATTCCGCTGGCCATGGGCATGGCAAACAGCATTTTCTAGTCGCGAAATGCGGATAGCGGAAAGAATCTTGAAAGACATGACATATATTATTTGTAAAACACCACCTGTGCCACTTTTAATTTTAAACATATCATCTAAATAGAAAATATAACATTTATCTTTGCGCTCTTTACAAGTATTATATAAAGAAAAAGTCGATTGTAATACTTATCATTACAAAATAACTTTTTCTTGTTATAAAAGTATCAAACTTTGTAAATAAAAGATACTTACATAAAAAAAAACAATTTTACTGATAGATGTGAAATTTTGTTTTAAAAATAATTTTGTTGAACCATCAAAAAAATTTTCCTGAAAACTCAAACTGGTTACCAGAGTATAAAAATTTTTTGCAACATAGCTCGTTTTTAAATTTCCAACATATATAATTGTTTATTTGATCTGTATCCAATAAAATTTTACATCTTTCAATAAAATCGTTTTTCCGTAATAAAGACTATTACAAATAAAGACTATTGTATTTAATACTCGTATAACATTTCTTTAAATATGACATGATTCAGATGTCCAATTCTACGTCTATTACGTACACGTAATTTGTAATAAATATAAAAAATAAAAAAAATAAATATATCTCTTTTAAATAAAATTAAAGATTTATCAATTCCATGATTATAATTCATTTCATTATAATTCATAATACAAACAAATATAAAAACAAATATGTACGAGTACGTCTAATTCTTTCGAATTGGTCGAAGCGCCAAATTCGAATTTCAATTCGATGTAATTCGACAAGTTTCCGATTCTTGCTATTCCATCCTACCAACATCTATAACTAATCAGTATAAATTAGGGCGTGTCGTTACATAAAACTTCAAAATCGATGACGTACGGAGGAGCGTAATATTGTTCCGTAGTTTTTACGATAGTTTTACCACTTTTCCATCACTGCACAGCTGCAGTGCGTCAGATGGAAGAAGAATGATGACTAATTGTCATAAAGGCGATCGTGATATGTCCTGCCTCATAAATCTGATTGGCTTACTGACCCTACTTGCAATTGTGCCAGTGAGATCGCTCGACACGTACATCGTTTGACACCGAATTTGGATCGGAATTTTAGATTCTCCGGAATCGCTTGCAGTCTTTTTCGTAGATCTGAAGATATAACATTCTTTGACGAGGCATTGTTGAAAAAGGGATGGAAAACGATCTTAGATGCGATCACGAATGTTTCCAAGTGGAAACTGCAGATCACGCAAGCTTATCCACAGTTGAAAACGGAAAAATAACGCGATGGCATTAAAATTGCACATTGATGCGCAATCGTAAATGCGCCTAAATAAAAATGTAATTTAAAGATAGAATGAGTATTTTTCGTTAATATATAAGCATTAATTATTATTGATATATAATTAAATGTATTTTGCTACATAAAGTGATACTATTGCAATATAATTACTTTTTTTCGCGTTAAAGTAATCTATTACTCTTTTTCTGACAAACTAAAACATTTACATAAAATAGCACGGAGCGTAGAAAAATTAATTTTTCTTATGATTTACGTTCAATTGCAGAAAATTAGAAAACAATTGAACATCTTGCAAAATAGAAAATAATTGAATATCAGTATATGAATATAGACAAAACTGACATGAGATAGAGCGGTTAATGTGTGAAAATGTAATCTCGTATTTTATCTAAGTCTGACCGGTTTAAGTGCAAAAAAAGTAATTGAGCACGATCATGAAGGAAACCAGATTTTACATCGTGCCGCACGCACGCGATAGTAAACCAAGGTGAAAACGGCAATGAAAGAAAGAGGGCAGACCGGAAGAGAAAAATCGAGAGAATGGTGACTAAGTGCATTACATAGTAGGAGCGATATTTATTTTCGTGGCATACGTTTCATCCTACGGTTTCAGGAAAACCAGAAGATAACTAGATAGGTAATATGATGCGCCAGCAGTACCCCTTAACCAAAGGCAGCTCGTCTTCTATATCCTTCCTCCTTTCTTCTCTACTCCTCTGTCCTTTCTTCTTGTAACCTTTTGCATCGTCTACGATGGATCCGGTGCTCTTCGATAAGTAGGTCTCTATCGAGATTATCTAGAGAATCCTCTGTTAGATTATTATAACATTTGGGATATGGCAGCCCCAATCAGAATAACCGAGTTATTCTCCTAAATTCATTCTCGTGAAAGAGGTTCACGCTAACTTGTGTCGTCATTCAGTTCTACCGAATTTCCATCGGTTCCATTTTGCAGAGTAAGCCTCTGTATGCATTTGCGTTAAGCCCATTTGGCATTAACACATCAAGATTCATAAATGGTTTGGAAATTTCTAAAATGTTAAGAACAGTTGTCGAGAGACTGAACGTGCAATGTATAACATAGTTGCCTTGAATTCACTGCTATCATAATTAAATGGCGAACGAACTTTCGCGTTTCCGAAGCTTCCATGAAATTTTAGGTGGAATATTATGGAACTCGTAAATAGTTCGGATGTCTTCTCTACGTTGTAGATTCTCATTGAGAATCTGTATGTCCTTTTCAAGGATCGTGTAGAGTAAATTACACTTCCAAACAACAGATACGCGAGTAACTTCGTCTGCAAGAACGAGATCTTATTAGTGAAGTAGGAGCACTTCTTCGTCCAACAGCTTCAAGAATCGTTGGTGCAGTCAAGGAAGAGAATGCGACGCGTATTCTGGATGCACAAGGTAGCGACGTAAAATTTTTAATAAGAATGCAGAAGTGTACCTGCAATCCATATGACATTGTACGTGTAACAAGGGTAAGCTTCGCGCGAAGGAAAGTCCATGTAATGCAGTACGAAGATAGCATCCTCTCATCCGTAGAGAGTAATAAATACGCAAATAAACTTTGCTCGTTAACCCATCGGACTTCGATAGACTCGGAGAATTTTCGTTTAATTTGATTGCGTGCATCAGATAAAAATACTGTATTCCGCGCATGATCGCGAAAAGTCTTTGTCTCGGGAGACGTAACTCGGATAATTGCAAGGACGATATAATGACATAAAAGTTTAGAAGTCGCAAACTTTACAGAAATAATTTGATATAAAGTGTTCTTCCTATGTGTTATAAATAGACGTGTTATAATTGAACTACATTATAGATTTAAATAAGAATCATATTGTAATTTTTTCTGAACTTCGAGAAATCAATTTTTATTTTATTTAATTAATAAAAAAATTTTCCAAATTACTTACCATTTATTTATATGAATTATTATGTAATGCAAATACAAATTTGCACATTTTTCGTGAAGAGATTAACATTTCGTTATTTTAATAATTAAGCAACGTCATTAATTAACCTTTTAAAAGATTATCTTTCAAAATAACTCTGTTAACACAGGATCTTTCTACGAACATATTTGCGACAAGCATTATATTAAAGGCTAAACCACGAAGTACGTCGTGGTTTTGAAGTACCTACTAGATATATATATAATTCAAACTATTTCAAAACTTTCAACGCTTACTGCTTTAGTCCTTGTGTATACGTGCAGTTAAAGAAGAAATATGTTACTACTTCTGACCTTGATATCTTGCATAATATATGTAATATTTTGTTAAACATATTATACCAAATTAGTTCAAACAATATATTATCTTTTTACGTATACATTATTATAATGTTCGCATAATTTATTAAATATTAGTTTTTACTTGAAGTTCATGCATTTACCTTTTACGAAGATTATATTTCCATTGAATAATAAAACAATATGTATTCAGAAAAATATAAATTTACTTTTATGTGTCTTACAAGTATGTAAAAAGATTAAATTTCCTGTCGCGTATATACCGGTACACGTCATTGTTTTCACTCCGGGTATGTAACATTGGTAACGCGTTAGGTGAATGTGCTATAATATTAAGTGGTATCTTATGTAATATCTATCTACCTTATCTTCAAACGTCGAGCACTTCGTTCCACTATCCCCTCATTTTGTGCTCTTTCTTCCTATCGTTACCTCCTCGTATTCTCTATCTTCGTTCGTAGAACGTAATTTAATTCGTCGAGCGGAGTAGAGGCATCAAAATATTAGCATATTGATCAGCCTACCGCGACCCGCTCTCTTAAATCCACGAGCGTAAAACGCACTTAATGCGAGCAACCACTTTGGCTGTTACTATAGTGAATGCAATATCCGTCGCTTGGAGTAACCATCTACATTGTATTCGTTATCTAACAAGTTTTTACAATATGCACAAAGAAGACACCCGTCATCGCGTACGCAAGTATACGTTCTTCGTTTACAAACAAGACAAGTATATAGAGAAAGTAGTGACAATACTGTATGAATAGGTATATTGTGCAACATGTACTCTTTTGGCAGCCTCGTAATTCTTTCTTCGCTTCTTTTGACGCGATTCAGTTATTTTCTGTGCAAATAATGTACTTTGTGAAAGGATCTTATGAACACTCGATAATCTTTGGTTTTAAAAAATAAATTACGTGTCAATTACAAAGTGCAAATATAGATCATTAATATTGCATGTTACGGTGCTTTTACTGAGTTTAAACTGCTTTATATTTCTTAAACAACAAAAGTGACAGTACAACACAACATATAATATATAACGACAATACAATATATAATAAATTCTCTATACATAGAATTTTTGAAATTAATTAAAGTTATATATAAATTATGTAATAGTTTTAAAATATTTATTTCTTTAAAAAAAGATTATACTTTTTTGTAATATTTATGTAAATAAAAAAATTGTATATGCCTTTAAATGGCTTTGTGTCAAAGCAATTATGACAAAAATGAGAAATATCCCTAAAATCCCTCTGTGAAATAGCTCCATTGAGGGATGCAACGCGTACGATAATAATGAATTTTCAAATATCGGCACGTGAACGTGCCTAATGATGGCGTTTTAGCGCAAGGACAACGGGCTTTGAAGAGGTACATTATCCATGCTCGCCCTTTCAAACAACCCTTGAGCGACACGCGACCTCCCGATTAAAGCAAATTTTATGCTAGAGATAGTTTTCGCGTTTGCAATATTTCTCAGCTATTCAAGCAGCAATAGATAGAATCTACAGAGCGTCACGTATAATCAAAGTTTTCGTTAGGACGAAAATCACAGTTTAGATTACATTTCTCAAACTATACTTTCCTCGACAGAGAAATGATGAATGGATTTCGATATAAAATGCGATTAGTAGAGAAAACAGTTCAATGATACTCAAGTTAAACTAATGAAATTAATATTGACTCGCTGTCACTTATTTTTCGAACAAAATAATTTAGGTGTAATTTAACAATGCTTGCAATACAAATGCTGCATATTGATAAAATAAATTTCTATCAATAATATTATTACCAATTAACGTCAATTAAAATATATAACTTGTATACAATTATTATCAATTTTTAACACTATTTTATTACACTATTAGACAATGCAAAATATAAATGCCACATAAATTTCAAGTATGCGAACAAATATAAATTTTGTTTCAATGTTATTTTTGCGTTTAGATTTTTAAATATTTATTAATTTTTATTAATTTTATATCACTTCAAATGTGTAGAAATATTCCTTAATCAAAGTTAACAAAGAAATTCCACTTTATACGAAACCTAGACAACTTTGAGATAATAATTTCACAAAATTAAAAAAATAAAATGATTATATATTAGTGGGATTCAGTTTTACCGTATAAATCAAAGCATCTTGGCGTTATTATTACTGTATAACACTTGGTCATTCGAGCAGTCGATTCGATGGCACGTCGAACCAAACGATTTACGGTAGGTCGTGCATCTCGAGGCGCGAGAACTCGACCTGGCCAGCGAACACGACTTCCGCATCCGGCTTACAGCTGCTGCTTTATAGGGTAGGTGTACGAGGGAATGCTCTAGTCACCCAGCCAACCAGCATCGCGCCAGCTAACCAGTCAGCTAGCCAAGCGCTGGCACACCATAGATACTGTACTAGTTTGACGTTTTCGGATCGGTGAAGCATCTACCATTAAAGATGAAACATCTACCGAGGAAAAACATAAAAAGGAACTAGTCATAAATGTGTAACATTCTCTAACACTGACACTGGCGTAATGATAAGCAAGATATTCTTTTCACCTATATGGAAAGAGACTAAAAAATGATGAACAGAATTACAATTAGGTGATTCTTTTTACCGAAAAACGAAAGTGCAAGATATAAAATTGTGACTATTCAGTCAAAATGTACAAATGTCTTTATATGTTGCTCTAACAATGTTGCTGTAGAAATATACAATGAAATATGTAATGAGTTTGTTTTATAAGTAAAAAAAAATTATTCAGTTTTTAAACGAGGTATGATCTCCATGAGCATATCTCATTGTGGTTTCATTAGAATCATATCTATTAAAAAATTTTTAATTTAAAACTTGTCCGTACAAGAAAAAAAAGATTATATATAGAATATTATTCATTTTCATTTTTCTTTTCATTTTTTTCAAATCACAAAATTTTTTTTTATTATGAAAGTTATTCAACATGAATGTATCAATTATTGATTTACATTGTAATTAGATAAGTTATAAATATATCGTTAGTTTTGCTTTTTCAAAATTTTAATTTTAAAAAATTTGATTTCATCAGAGTATGTAATGTTGAATTATTCAAGAAATGCCATAAACTGTCTAAACACGAAGTTAAAGAAAGATTAACTAAAAATTCTTATATAGAATGCTCATTAAAATTCAAACTGAGGGTTCTTGGAGCACATGCTATATAGGTCATGTATAACGACGATGTTTCGGTAATAAAGATATCATCAGTTTCAACATATTACACGAAAAGTTCTAGATACAGCAATCACATAAACAGTAGTGAATAAATATACTATATATTCGCGTGATCATTTTCCGTCCAATATAATACACATTTAGTCGTCGATCGAATTTTACCATGTACCTTTTTTCCCCGTATCGTCTTTCGCGAGTGAGTCTATTTGATGCCAAATTTTAGATTTATCCCTCGATGAGAGAGAGAGAGAGAGAGAGAGAGAGAGAGAGAGAAAGAGAGAGAGAGAAAGGGGGTCAGATTTTGCTCCGCCATTCGAGGCAACCAGCCAAGTTGCACGCAAACCCATGCGGTTTTCCACGTGTATACTACGAGACTTCACGCTGAAACGAACAGTAGAGAAAGGAGAGAATTTCGACGAAGATTCCGATTCATACTTCGTCCACTTCCGCGATGCTTCTATGTATTCCAGCGTCGCCAGTATTGCCGTCCTCGTTCCTTTGGGAGCCGTATACGTAGGTATCGTCGAATATTTCGAACTCTTTGTCCGCGACAATGTCTTTCCTCTTCTCCCTTCTTCGTTGCTTGCTCTCATTCTCTCAATCTCCTTTACTGTACATAGCGCGCCATTTGAGGGTGCAAGGGAGTAGTGTACAAGTCCGCTTGATATTACCACGCTCGGTTTTTACGGGAAAATGGGTTCTAAGCACCGACAACGGACTCGTTCTCGGCTAAAACAATATCATTTCATCCCACGGTATCTAACCCCGCTCTCGCCGTCCGGATCACTTGTTTGGCCGCGACAGGTACTGGCTCGACTTTTCGCATCGCATCCCATCGGTGGACTACGACTAGCAGCTATTCGGTCCTCTGGGTCACGACTATATCAGAATCCGTACGACTCGACGAGTGTAGTAGAGCAGTGTAGTAGGATGGGCAGTAGTCCCAGCCATACCCCTCCGTCTCCATCAAGTTTAACTTGGCGCAGCGAATTTCCAAGTACCGTTTTACGAGTTTTCGTTGCCACTGGGAATAGACGGATCAGTCGTTACGCCGCTCGGCAAATGTTATTCCCGAAGTGAGTACCTCGTGGTATGCTTCTAGCCATCTCCGCGGAGGAAGACTGATAATCAATTTTGCAACGCGATTCCAATTCGTTTGCGACGCATTTGGGGCTACGAAAATGTCGTTAGTCGAGTGGCTCTCGTTCTCATCATTCTATTACGGCGGACGGAAGTTTTTCGGTCTCCCTTTAAATCGGCGATTTCCGATTTGCACGATATCACTTGATAGATTAGTCATGTTTTTCAATGATTATGAGAAAGCAATTAACGAACTCTGAGATCGAGATATCTTTGTGATTTGTATGTATTATATACATATTAATGTATATACGTGTAATGTATATATATATGTATACCTTCTATACTCTATATTTGGTTGATACGAAAAGAAACGCATATCGGGGAGAGAAATAGTTTTCTTCTACAATTTGTAAGTGTCACTTGCAACGCATATAAATTTACACGGTATGTAAAACGCGTATTCTATTTAGCGATAAGTTTTAAACGAGAGTTATCGCTGTAATATCCAGTGCTAGGTTTGTAGCAAACTGTTACCACGATTTGCATATTTATCATGTCGACTTTGGAATCGGAAAATACCCATTTCTATGCCCAACTCAGCAGAAAATGAAGTATGACTCTGGTATTTTCGAGGAAAGATACTTGAGGTGGTCGGTTTTTCCTTAATGCACATGTAAAAAGACAACGCGCGCTCGAGAAGTAGCTGATATCTCAAAGTAGTGCCAAATAGAAATGTCATCCATTTGAATAGATCCTACTAGCATAAATTTATTACAGATATCGACATTTACTAGACCATAACCTAAATTTAGGAATCGAAATATTAAAAAAAAATGTGATCTCAAAAAGATTAAATTTTAGATACCTCTCTATTATATTATATAAGACATTTCAAATAAGTATAACTACGAAATTCAAATTCCTTTATGTAACATATATGATAATGATAATATGATAATAATAATTTAAAATATTCATTAAGCTGACTGGAAAAATTTATTAGTAAAATAAATCTTTCTTCCAGAAGGTTGCCTTTAATTTATCTTAATTTTGGTACAATGTTCGTGAATAAGAATAGTTTTAATGTATAATTTTGTTTTAATAATGTCCTCATAATTTTATATCTCGACTGTGTTCAACTATTATTTTCATTTCACTGCAAGATAGAGGCAATAAAAATTCACTGCAGGATTATTAATAATAATAAACATCTGAGTTCACAATAGAAAAGATATTCTATTACAACTCTTCTCGTTTGTTATTCCAAGAGAGAATAGTCGACGCGATTAATATACCGCCTTCAAATAAAAGATAAGATGAAGATAGACAAAGAGAAAACTTACATTGACGCTTTTGTCGTTTCAGCTTTCTGTAAGTTGAAATTCATTTAATGAAAAAATAAAAATTCCACATTTCTATCGTTTCCATTTCTTTAATATTTAGTTTAAGTTTATTGTTAAAAGTAAATTATTTTATATATAATATAGATAGGAAATCATTTTATATCAGATTTATAAAAGTATTCTCGCTTCACTTCAGGAGAAAATGTAAATTTTAATTTATGTAAGCGACAATTATGAAAACTTATAGAGATCTTATTCATCCCCCTCTAAATTATTAATAGAAAATACTTCGTCCATTAAGAAATCTTTTATGCAACTGCAAATATCTTCTTTTTATTTAGGCAAATTAATAAACATTTGAATATTTTTCTTTTACATGCGTTTGATCATACTGCAATATACATGAAAGATTAGTGTATTTGTTTTGCAGAAAATTTTTTTTAAGTTATGAAATTATTGACATTTTTTTAGCTATGAATATAATTTGCAGCGCTATGTAATTCTCATATTTTTAGATTTTAACGTGATAAAGTCGGTTTTCTCATAATTAACATGGCTGTTAAGCAGATCATACTAAATGTAAATGATATATTACAATAGCAACAAAATATAATAATATAGTACACATTTGAAATAATATTTGTCTAAAATATTTGTAACAAAACCAATATTCGCGAGATATAAGACAGTGACATAATTTAACTAGTCAGAAGTTTACTGTGCAAATTTATAGTACGCCTTCTATTTCTGTTCCTAGAAATGAATAACATGCATGCAAACAAAAGAGAAGAAAGCTTGCACAAAAATGTATATCGAGAAATATATATGAGAATAACATTTTATTTTTGTGATTCAAAAAATTGACGTAATGTATAAGCTTTGATATGTATAATTAAACGCGTTACATCAATTTAATTTTAAATTTTTTGTATGATAAATATTTAGTACAATCTATTTTTAATTTTATTTTATACAGAGCAATAAATTAATATTTGATAAGTAATTAATCTTTTTTAATGAAATTATTTTTTTATAAAGAAAAATACTATTTAATAGTTACATTATATATATATATATATATATATGTGTATATATATATATAAAATTAAATAAATTAAAATTTTATAAGTAATTAATTTTTTTTTATGAAATTATTTTTTTATAAAAAAAAATAATATTTAATAGATACATTTTATATATATATATATATATATATATATATATATATATATATGTATATATATATATATAAAATTAAATCAATTAATGTGTATATGTAAAAATATAAATATCTTATTCTTTTATGTACAAATAAATTTTCAAGTAAAAAATGTAGTATGAGAACTTCTTAAATTGTCAAACTTTTCTAATTTCATGCGAGAAAGCACTGTTCCGCAAATGATAATACTTTTCATACTCATTGTTTCATAGATTATAATATAAATACTTCAAGTAGTTTAGATAAAAAAATAACTACACGGATATTTTCAGAAATTGGGAACAACACAGGATTGCACATGACATTTAAAAATAAACTGTATTTCTCATATGTAGACAATTCAACAATATTATGAAGCATTTTTGCGATTATTTAAATGTATAATACTTGGTGGTGAAATAAACTGGTTAGAGAAAAAATATTTCGAATAATTCACGTACGCGCTTTGATCTACTGGTTCCAATCCCCGATTACATACTAAAAACAACTGCACGATATTAAAATATCTACGTATTTGTGGTCAATTATTCTGACAATGAAACAACTCAAGTTAATATCATACAATAATATTCAGAATATTGTTAATATTCATGAACAATGTTCATAGAAAGAGAAAAACTCAATCTCTCATTTTGACGTATTTAACGAAAGCATTAGTTTAGCTTAACGTCGAGATTTTATTATCTGCATTACGTTTATCAATAATATATATATATATATATACAAAAGCTATATGCATAATATATCAGATTAGTATTGTAATTTAATTTATTCCTATAAATCCATTGAAATCTGGCATATATAAAGTAAATGTTACAATAATTGCCTATGTAATTGTAACATAATTAATATATATTTCATTTGATCTATAACGCGTAACAGAAACAATTTTTCTTAATTTTTTCAACATTTATTCCAATAAATGATGATTTATACAATTAAGTCGGCCATATATATAATTTAATAAAAGATCTCTCACATGTTTTACTCTCTGACTAATTTACTCTCGTAAAGGTTATTAGGCAGCATGTCACTTCTAGAATCAAGGATGCTCCGTGTGAGATCGAAACAAGCCGCAATCAAAGGCGTGGAAAACGTGGAAACTTAAGCGCAGCTGGATAAAGTGGCCCCGTAGCGGATAGTTGGCAAGAGGCCGTGCGAATGGATGGCGCGGGTGCACGAGGGTGAATATAGAAAGGAGGGCTGATAACCGCCCCTATAAGGTACCTATGTGGCATTGAGAGCCGCGGATGGTAGTGGCGTGGGCTGGCGCGCCAACTAAAATTGAATCTGCGAACGAAACTTTGGTAACCTCGTCAGGAAACCGAAGCTAAAGTCATCCATCGCTCGCGCTTTCGTTGCCGTCGGCACAGCCATCGTCGACTTCCGTTTTATCTAAAAGAATTGTTCTGCCTCTTGTTGCCTACTCGTTTGCCACTTCTTTCCCGATCGTGCACTCATGCGCGTATGCGACAGATTCTCGAGTGTTCCTCGGAGATATATGTGTTCTCATGTCTCGCTAAATTAACTTGGGACATGGGGACGTCTGACGATCAAGCCATGTTTGACATGGATCAATTTATCGACTGTCATTGGAGTTCGTTAAACTAACTGAATAGATAAGGAAAATGTTGAAATTCATTCTTATAGAGTTCAACGATGAACAAATAATGCAGTGTACTGGTAATGATTGGAAAAATAGTTTCTTAATTTTCGAAACAAGGAATTTGACTGCTCTTTAGTAAATGTTGAAGTAAATGTCAATT